>Ga0307375_10001608_pt1 | contig 24406 bp, 19 predicted proteins | sample TR1MG_FD_202531 | JGI IMG/M metagenome (GOLD analysis project Ga0307375, IMG submission 202531) | Soil microbial communities from Risofladan, Vaasa, Finland - TR-1 | ecosystem: Environmental > Terrestrial > Soil > Coastal area > Acid sulfate soil | place: Finland: Risofladan, Vaasa | collected...
TCTGCGTTCAAATTGCGACTTCTATCACATACACAGGTTTCGTTTTCATCGCCGTATTCTTCGGGACCAGGTATTTAAACGAGGCGTATAGCCTACGTGACGAGCGTGTCCAGCAGCAAATTCCTCGTCTCTTGACGATCCATTTGGTTTTTCTTGTATCTGTGTTTGCAATACAAACTTTTGCATTTGTGTCGCAGCCTTATCTCCCAAGCTATTGGTTCAAAGAGAGTGCAAAGAATCCGAATTTGTTTACGACAGTGCTGGGCGTGACCTGCATTCTCCTTGGCACGACGCAGGTCGTCATCTCACGGGGTATCTTGAGTCGGAGTCTTGAGGCTGAGAAGACAGCTAACCCAACGAACGAAGCATTCAAAGCGACTTAACGGCGTTCCAACTGTTCCAACGTCGGCCGGCCATCCGGGACTCCAAGGGGGCTGACGAATTCCCGGCGTTGAAGCCCCGTCTCTCTATCCTCGGCAACGCCGGGCTGAAGCACGGCTCTACCACGGGATATAGCTTCCGTGAATCGGCCTTAAAGCCGTGCCTTGCCTCAAAGCAGAAACGCCCGCGAGGGGTAGACGGATGAAATACCCCACCCTGTCGCGAAAGGCATGCGACAAGGGTAGGGCACGAGTTTGGAACACGAAGTTAGAACGGGATGTCGTCGTCGGTGATTTCGGTGTGGTTGGCGGGGGCGGATTCGGTGTCGGGGCCGCGCTGATCGAAGTCGTTGGAAGCAGCAGCACCGCGCGAGCGTCCACCGCCTGAGCCGCCGCCTTCGCCGGGTTCGCCGCGTCCGCCGAGGAGGACGAGATCGTTGGCGACGACGTAGGTGGAGTAGCGCTTCTGGCCGCTCTGCTTGTCATCCCAACTGTCTGTGCGGAGGCTGCCTTCGATGTAGACGGTGCGGCCTTTCTTGAGGTATTCGCTGGCGATTTCCGCCAACCGCTGCCAACAGGTGATGTTGTGCCATTCGGTGCGGTCCTGCCAGTTGCCTTCCTTGTCCTTAAAGCGCTCGTTGGTTGCGATGGTGAACTTTGCTACCGCCGTGCCGCCAGCGGTGTACTTGAGTTCGGGGTCCTTGCCAAGATTGCCGATGAGAATGACCTTGTTAACGCTTTTCGCCATATGGTGCCTCGCACGGATGCAGTTTGAATAGGGCAGTGTAACAGGGTTGAGCGGGTGCCAAAAGAAGTTTCGAGTTTCAAGTTTCAAGTTTCGAGAAAGACAGTCGCGCGAAAAGGTAAAAGACAGTTTCGAAGGTTTCGGAAGTTCCGGAGGTTTCGAAAGGCAACAACAAGGATCAACACAGAGTAGGAATTGGGTGTTCCTCGGCGAGCGAGGGCGGTTCAGGATAGAATCGTATCGCTGCGAGGGCCGCTGGTGATCGAAATGTCCTCTTCAACTTCGACAGGCTGGAGCAAATTCCGGGTGAGTTCGCAGGTGGCGGCGCGGTCGTCGGCGATTCTGCTGGCGAGCGTGTGCGCCATGGTGGCGTCGGCGGCGGTACTGAATCGTCTGCTGCACGGGGCGTGGGACGTGAACTGGCAGGTGCCGCTGGAGTTTGGAAGCGTGCTGGCGGCGGTGTGGTACTGGGCAGTGTTTCTGTCGACGCGGACCGACTTGCAGCGGCATGGAGCGGAAGCGGTTGGCGGAGCGCGCGTGTTCGCGGCGATCAAGCCGGTGCAGATTCTGCTGATTGTGGCGGCGGGATTCTCTGTGGGGCTGACGTGGGTTTTCCGGCGCGAGAATCTTCCAGCAGCGGTCGACTTCGAACGGCAACATTATCCACACTGGATTCAACTGTTAACGGCGGCAGTGGCGTTCCTGGCGTTCTACCTGTGGCCCCATGCGATTCGCTGCGATGCAGGTGGAATCACGCAGCGGACGCGGCTGGGCAGGACGAAGAGGATTCCGTATAGCGCGGTTGAGTCGGTGGCGGTGAGCGACGGAGTGACAACCGTGAAAGGCGCGGGGAGAACCATCCGGCACTCGGGGATATACGAAGGCCCGGAAGAGTTCCAGAAGCTGCTGACGGAACGAACGAGGAAGCCGGTGGAACTGGTGGAGCGGGGAACGGGTAACGAAAGGATTCCGTCGTAGAGCGGGGCGGAAGAAGTTTCGAATTTCAAGAAAAACAAAAACCCCACCCTGTCGCGAAAGGCACGCGACTTATTTCACAATCAATTCTAGGTAATAGTTAATGCACTGCTTGAGATGCTGAACATCATCAGGAGGCGGGCTGTTTCTCGGCGCCTTCCTTCTCCTCGTGGTATTCCATCTCAGTGTTCACGGCCCAGATGTTGGACTTGTCGGTGCGTCCGGCGATGATGTTGTCGACGGAGGTCATGGCGGTGAGCATGGAGTGATCCTGATTGTTGTACTTGTGCATGCCGTTGCGTCCGACAAGGAAGAGGTTCTCGAAGCGGTCGACGAAGGCGCGAATTTCGTCGAAACGCGTGTAGGTGCCGAAGTATGCGGGATAGGTTTTGGGGACGCGGATGACGGTGGAGTCGAGGACATCGGACTGGCGAATGATGCCGATCCGCTCAAGCTCCTGCTTGGCGAGGGCAGCCATGTCGGCGTCGGAGAGTTTCCACATAGCGTCGGTTTCATAGCAGAAGTACTCGACGCCAATCCAGACAGTGTTGGGATCGCGGACGAGGTAGGGACTCCAATTGTTGAAGATCTGAAGACGACCAGCGGTGACGTCGGGTTCCTGGATGTATATCCAGTTGTCCTTGATGAGCGTCTTGGGATTGTCCTTATCGACGACGGCAAGGCGGTTGAGGAGGAGGCCGACGGTGATGAAGTCGCGATACTGGAGGCCGTCGCTTACCTCGCGAACGTCGACGGGCACGGGGGCATCAAGGGAGTTGATTAACTCCTGCACGGGCATGGTGGAGAAGAAATAGTCGCCGGGGAAGTCGCGGCGATTGCCGGCTTTGTCGCGTCCGGAGAGAGAGACGAGGCGATTGCCGTCGGCGTGGAGTTTGTCGACATCGAACTCGGTAATGATCTCGCCGCCAAGAGCCTTGATTTTTTCTGCGACAACTTCCCAGAGCTGTCCGGGGCCGAGCTTGGGATAGAGGAACTGCTCGATGAGCGAAGTCTCGGTGTTCTTCTGCCGGATGTCGCGGGCGCGGGAGAAGGTTTTCTTGAGCATGTGCATCACGGTCTTGGTAATAGAAAGACCCTTGATGCGTTGCGCGCCCCACTCGGCACTGATCTCGTGACAGGGAACGCCCCAGACCTTCTCGGTGTAGGACTTGAAAAAGGTGAGGTAGAGCTCGCTGCCAAAGCGGCTGATGAAGAACTGCTCAAGGTTTTCGACGTGGCGCGGCGGGAAGAGCGCGGTCCAAAGATAGCTGAAGCCGATTTTTATGGTGCGGACGAGGCCGAGGTTGCGGAGCGTCTGCGCGCTGAGAGTGATGGGGTACTCGAAGAACTTGCGCAGAAAATAGATGCGCGATTTGCGCTCGCGGAGCAGCATGACGGCGTCGGCATTCGCCGGTGTAACCGCTGCGGGAACTTCGCGATGGCGGTTCTGATAGGCGATGGTCTGTCCCGCGGCGGAAGGGTCGGCGGGCGGCATGTGCTGAAGCCACCAGTCCATGACGCGGTCGCTCTTGGAGAAGAAGCGATGGCCGCCGATGTCGATGCGGTTGCCCTTGTAATTGACGGTGCGGGAGATGCCGCCCATGTAGGTGCTCTTCTCGAGCACGATGGGCTTGACGTCGGAACGGGTGAGTAATTCGTAAGCGGCCGTGAGTCCGGCGGGACCCGCTCCGATGATGACGGCAGTCTTCTGGCGTGTGTTATTCAAAGTGGGTGCATCCCCGATGTTTGGCACGTGACGTGGAAAGCGACTTAGCTATTTTACCGGGAATGGGGAGGATTGGCGAAGGGGAGACTCGCGCGAAAGGGTAACATGATGTGGCTGCAATCGGACGCTTGTTACCGTTATGGATGATTTGTTTGCGTGAATCCACGAGACGGGGCATGGTAAATGTAAAATCGAAATGAGCCGGGATGGCGAAACTGGCAGACGCAGCGGACTTAAAATCCGCAGGTCCGAAAGGACTGTGGGGGTTCGATTCCCCCTCCCGGCACCAGAAAAGAAGTTTCGAAGGTTCAGGCTTCAAGTTTCAAGAAAGAACGACCCCACGTTATCGGCTAGAAGAGGGCCGCGAACGTGGGGCATCCGAAGGGCGCTTCTCACGCCCGCAAAAATGCCAACTTCCTAATCTCCTGCTTCAACGCCGGCCAGAGTGGCCGAGGGTACTTGCGCGTTGATGGTGTCGAGCGCCTGGCGAAGATCGGCGATCAAGTCCTCGACATCTTCGATTCCAACTGCGTAGCGCACGAGGCCATCGCTGAAGCCGGCTGCAATGCGATCCTCGGGCGACATGCCCGCATGGGTCATGGAGGCCGGGTGCTCGATGAGGGTTTCAACGCCGCCAAGAGAGACGGCGAGGGTGGCGACCTTTACAGAATCCATCAGGCGGCGGCCCGCCTCGAATCCGCCCGTGAGCTCGAAAGCGATCATGGAGCCGAAGCCCTTCATTTGCCGCTTTGCAATGTCGTGCTGAGGATGGGACTCGAGTCCGATATAGCGCACGGAGGCGATCTCCGGCTGACGGACGAGCCAGCGCGCGATTTTCATCGCGTTCTCCTGGGCGCGTTCGACCCGGAGGCCCAGCGTCTTTACGCCACGAAGTACCAGATAGGCCTGATGCGGATCCATGTTGCAGCCGGTGTTCACCATCGCTTTGCGCAGGCGTTTGTAGAGCACAGGGTCTTTCGAAACGATGATGCCGCCAACGACATCAGCGTGGCCATTGATGAATTTTGTTATCGAATGGAGGACGACATCAGCGCCAAGGTCCAGAGGAAGCTGTAAATAGGGACTTGCAAATGTGTTGTCAACGACAACCAGGCAGCCATGCTCGTGGGCGATTGCCGAGACGGCCTCAATGTCGGTGACCTGCATGGCGGGATTTGAGGGAGATTCGATATATACGAGTTTGGTATTTGGCCGGAATGCGGCCCGGACTTCCGCCAGATTCGATGTGTTCACGTACGTGGACTGAACGCCAAAGCGCGCGAAGTCGTTTTCCATCAGGCCACGAGAAGGTCCATAGACCGATGCCGTGCTGATCATGTGCGAGCCCGCTTCAAGAAGCGCCATATACACCGTGCACACGGCGCCCATGCCAGAACTGGTGGCGATGCCGCCGCAACCATGCTCCAGCTCGGCGATATTTTCTTCGAGAGCACGTATGGTGGGATTGCCGATTCGCGTGTAGATGTAACCATCTTCTTCGCCAGCGAACAAAGCGGCACCCTGGCGAGCGTTCTTGAAGGCGAATGTTGACGATTGGTAGATCGGGACGTTGACTGCGCCGGTGCTATCGGGGTGATATCCCGCGTGAACTAATTTCGTATTGACTCCGCATTTTTTCGTATCCATGTAAGAGGCCTCTCGAAAATTATTTTCACGTCTATTCGCAGACGATTCACAAGCACCCTTTCTCAGAGAGCAAGAAAGGGACTGTCGCCACGATCGCCTTCGATTATAGACGCCGGGACGGGAAATCATACCTGCGCCAAGATTGTGCCTGCGAAGTCCGATTGCAGCGCTCCCCGCGAAAGGAGTTTCAAGGCAAATGGTCCATCCGATGATGGCGTCGTTCGACGATTTGAATTCCGTTTCGACTGTTTCCGCCATGCCCACTTCCGGTGGTTACCAAAGAGTGTTCCAGAGTCCGAACATATGGCGGCATTCGCGACGGTGACAGGCAATTGGTCCGACAATTCGTGGTGCGTTGGGGCGGAGCCGCTCGAAGGTCCCTAGAAGTTACCCAGATGCATTGTGGAAAGGGGTGACCGAGCCATGGGACTCACAGTGCAAGGAAACACAATGGAATTGCCATCCGGAAAGAGCGTGGCATTCGATTCGCAAATTTGTGAGGTTATCGAAGTGGGGAATGTCTTTGTTGTACGGATGAAAGCACCCACGGACCGTACGCTCAATGAGAACGTCTGTGCAGTGGACTGCGAAGGACGATTTTTATGGCGTATGCAATCGACGGGGCATTTGCTGAACAGGAGGCATTTTGTCCGCGTCCGAAACGCAGGGAGTCTCGTAAGGCTGTTTGATGTCGAGGGAAGAGTGTATGACCTTGATCCGGAGTCGGGAACTGTGGTGAGTTCATACTCACATTTTTGAGAGCGAAGGGGCGGGGGGTAAAGACATCTGCGAGATGGAACAGCGGAGTCCCACGTCCAAACTGCGGCAGGCGCGGGACTCCGGAAGCTTTTGGCTACTGCTGCACCTTGATGACGTAGTAGAGGAAGTGGTGGCCGGGAGCCAGGACGAGTTGATGCGGAGTATTGGGCGAGATGTGTACGAACTCGCCTGCGCTCAGCTTGTGGGGCGTGCCACCAGTGACGGCGGTGCCGCGGGTTTCGCCGGGACTGATGGTTTTTGCATCGGCAAGGGAGCCGCCGGTCATAAGGGTCGCATCGCCCTCGACAACGTAGAAGATATCCGAGAAGTGAGCGTGCTCTTCCGCGCCTCCAGTTTTGGTGCGGCAGGTGAGCATGGTGAAGTGGCCGGGATATTTTTCGAGGTTCATAACGGCGATTCCATCCGGCGACTTCAGAGCCTCTGCCTTGAGTTTTTCACCAAACTTGTGAAGCTGCGCCGCCGTGTGAAGGTCAACTGCATTGTTCTGCGCCAGGGCAAAAGAGAGAGCAAAGGCGAGAAACATCGAGATCGCAAAAAACCGTTTCATGGTGTGTTCTCCAAGTATCGACAGTCGAGATATGAGCTTGCTCCGCGGAACGAAGGCGATCCTATAGAGGGAAAGGGCGGATCTTTCCACTCCACTTTGCTTACCTGCAAATCCGCGATGTGTTGATCGTAACGACCGGGAAGACACATCCTCAGCAAGGCTCTTAGCGTGCAGCATAGAGCAACTCACAAGGCGACGCGAGAGAATTCCGGCGTGCGGCACCATAGTCTCACGACGAAGGACAGCCGTTTTATCAGGGGCGTACAAACACGTCCCGTGTTTCAGCGTCGTCCGGAAAACCGATCACAATGGTGACCGGTTGAATTCGGTGAGACTTCGTTTGCTATACAAGTGGACACTTCATTCATACACTGGTGCGCTGCGGATCTTGCGGTGATCGGGGGATGTGTGCGGAAACGAATCTGTGGAAAGAAGGCCGGCGTTGCGGGATTGATGTTCCTGCTGTTGGGATTGCCGACGATGACGGTCGGGGCGACGAAGGCCAGCAGTCAGCCATTTGCGCTGGTGTCGCCGAGAGTTGCAGCCCGATTGAAGTCGCAGGTGGAAACGTCACAGGCGAAGGCGGTGATTCGCGAGGCGGACAGGGGGTTGGCGAGGAAACCCGGAGCGCTGCCGCGGATTCATACGGAAGGAACGCTACCGCACCAGGGGATTCGGGACGAGAGTTTGAAGGCCGCCAGGGATTTCGAGACAATGCGCGACCTGGGTTTGGCATACCGATTGACTGGAGACAGGCGCTACCTGAATGGCGAGGCCCGGTATCTGTCGGCATGGCTGTCGACGTACCAGATCAGTTTCAATCCGATCGACGAGACACGATTCGACGCGGTGATTGTGGGGTATGACCTGACACGTAGCGGCCTGCCTGTGAAGTTGCAGCAGAAGATGGATGGATTTTTGCGTGCGATGGCGGAAGGATATCTGGACAGGATTGCGAAACAGAGAGTGGAAGACAATGCGAACTGGCAGAGCCATCGGGTGAAGCTGATCACACTGGCTGCGTTTGAAACGGGTGACCAAGGGCTGATTGACCGCGCACGGAAGGCATTTCAGCGACAAGTGGAGGTCAACATAAGGCCGGATGGATCTGTAGTGGATTTCTACAAGCGCGACGCGCTGCACTACGTAACGTATGACTTGGAACCGCTGACGATGGCTTCGCTGGCCGCAAAGGCGCACGGGGAAGAGTGGTTCCACTACCAACCGCGGGAGGGCGCGTCAGTGGCGCAGGCGGTCAACTGGTTGACACCTTATGCGACGGGGGCGAAGACGCACGATGAGTTTGTGCGCTCGCTGGTGAAGTTTGACAGGGAGAGAGCGGCGGCCGGTGAGAAGGGATTCGCGGGCCAGTGGGATCCGGCGACGAGTGTCACGCTGTATGCAATGGCAATGGCGGTGGACAAGGGGTATGCGCAGATTTTTAAGAGCGTGGCGCGAAATTCAAAGGCGAAGGCCCCGGGGTGGCTCGTTTTGCTGACGAAGGCAGGGATGTAAGGAATAGAAATTAAACCCACATCTGCGAACCGCGGCAGATGTGGGGAACCAGCGGCTATTCTTGTTCGCGGTGTCGCCACCAATAGGCGAACCAACCGATGGAAGAAAGATTGATGAGAGAAATGGTGATCAGCGATCCGACGCAGTAGATACACCAGACCTCAAGAACCGACGCCTCGATGTGGGTGAGGTAAAGCGAAAAGCCGAGGCCGATGAGAGCAGTTGCCAGCAGAAGGCGACGCGAGCGCGATAAAGCGAGTGCAGCCATGGCCAGGTAGCCGACAATGCCGATGGCTGCGACGGGGATTCCGTGGATCATGGCGAACTGACTTTTGTTCACGATACCGCAGTCCCATTTGGTGTTGATATCGCACGGGGAAGGCTTGGTGTTGTAGTGCTCGCGAAGAGCGGCAGTGGCGAGCGCCATTCCGATCACTGCAAGCACGGCGATGAAAAATCTCACCTGTGGTCTCCTGTGAATAGACGAAGGGTTTTGGATGGGCGCAGGTATTTTACCTCTTTAAGCCCCGTGAAGTCCGCAAGGAGCACGCGGGGGAACCACCAAGATAGACGCCAGTAGCACACTTTGGTTACGTTGCAACGGGAGTTTCCACTGGCAGCGGGAGAATCCGCCGGATAGGTTATAGAGGCGACAAGCCGCAGCAGGATGCGTTAGAAGTGAGAATCCAACCAAACAGGGCTGAGTAACCGATGGTCAATAAAGATGCAGGTGAGGACACGAAAGTCGCACTCGAACAGCCGGAAGTGCAACGTGGACTGGCTTCATGGATGTTGTCCGGTCCAGTGTTGTTACGGGTAGCGGTTGTACTTGTGTTTGCCGTGTATCTCAAGACTATTGGCTTCGATTTTGTGTTCGACGACCACCTGCAAATTTCCCTGAACCCGTGGTTGAGTTCATGGAAGTACGTTCCGATTTTCTTTCACAAACAGTTGTGGGGATTCACGGCGTTCTATACGACGGCGAATTACTACCGCCCAGTGTTCATGCTGTGGTTGTTCCTGGTGCAGCAGGCAACGGGCGGCGCGCCGGGATGGTTCCATCTATGCACGATCGGCCTGCACCTGGTGGTGGTATACCAGGTCTACTCGCTGACGCGATTGTTGATGAAGAACGAAACGGTGGCGGGAATCACGGCGCTGCTTTTTGGGCTGCATCCGACGAAAGTGGAGACGGTGGCATGGATCTCCGGCGGGAGCGAACCGCTGGAGGCGATGTTCCTGTTCGGCACGCTGATCTGCTATTTGCATGCACGCGAGGGCGCACGGCGAAAAGTATGGATGGCAGGCGCAATCGTGCTCTTCCTGGGGGCGCTGTTCGCGAAGGAAACGGCGATTCTTGTGCCGCTGATGATGGCGGTGTACGAGTTCTACGCATCCAGTGAAAAAAGATACCGGAGGCTGTGGGCGGCGATAAGGCCGGCAACTCCGTATTTTGCGCTGAGCGGGGTGTATTGGGCGATCCGATGGCATGTGATTCACGGCCTGTCGGAGATGTCGTACATGCTTTCGGTGCCGAAGACGATCTGGACGCTGCCGGAGGCGTGCTGGTTCTACGTGCTGCACACGGTTTGGCCGTTCCGGTTGAGCGAGTACTACCCGCTGATGATCGAGTGGAATTTCTCGGTGAAGTACACACTGCTGCCGGCGATTCCGCTGGTGGCGCTGGGGTGGATTGGGTGGCGCTATGCGAAGCGGTCTCCGGAGTGGGCGCTGTTGGCGACGATGTACGTGGTGTCGCTGGCGCCGGTGATCGCCACGGTGCTGCTGATCCAACCACACGACCGATACCTGTATGTGCCGACGTATCCGGCGGCAGTGCTGGCGGCAACCCTGATCTGCAGGCTGCGCTGGCGCGACGAGAGAATGAGCGCGGCGCTGCGCATAGGCGTGGTGACGGCACTGGTGGCGGTCTTCATCGCGGGAACAGTGGTGCAGTTTCGCTGGTGGGACAACGATCTCTCGCTGATGAAGCGGGCTGTGGAGATCGCTCCGAATCACATACCGGCACGCACGATCCTGGCAGGAGCGTATTCGGAGAGAGGCCAGACCGGAAAAGCAATGGAGATCCTGCATGAGACGGTGCAGCAGTTTCCGGATTCGCAGCGGGCGTGGGAGGCACTGGGAACACAGGAATACATCAATGGAGACATCAAGGATGCACGAGTGTCGTTGCTGGAGAGCCTGAAGAAACCTACCGACGAACTCAACAAAACGATGGCGGTCTATTACCTGGGGATGATTGCCTACGACACGGGACACTATGAAGACGCAGTGCGGTGGTACACGCTGGCAATCGGGATGCACCCGAAGTCCGGAGGATTCCACGCATCGCTGGCGCTAGCGCTGGACAAACTTGGACGTCATGAGGAAGCGGACCAGGCGCGCGCAATCGAGAGGCGAATCGATAACTTCCAATCGCCATAGAACGGCGACATGGGTCGTGTGCATGGGCCCGGCGTGAGAGAATAAAAGTGAGTTATATTCTCGAAGCAAGGAAACACAGGGCGTACGCACGATGATCCAGTTGTCCGCGGCCGGAAAGCGTTTTGGCCACAAACTCCTATTCGAAAATCTGGACTGGATGATTACTCCGCAAGATCGCGTTGGGCTTGTAGGCGCCAACGGGACGGGGAAGTCCACGCTGATGAAAATGCTGGCTGGGCTTGAATCGCTGGACTACGGCACGTTGAGCGTGGGCAAGGGAGTGAGTGCGGGATATCTGCCACAGGACGGTTTGCGCCTGGAGGGGCGGACGGTCTTCGACGAGTGCATGTCGGTGTTTGAAGAGCTTCATGCGATGGAGCGCGAACTGGAAGGACTGACTCATCGCATGGGAGAACTGGACACGGCAAGCGCGGAATATGCGCAAGTGGCGGACCGCTATCACCGGATCGACAGCGAATTCCATACACGCGACGGGTACGCGCTGGAAGCGCAAGTGGGCGCAGTTTTGACGGGGCTGGGATTCCGCAAAGAAGACTGGACACGCGACACGGGCGAATTCAGCGGCGGATGGCAGATGCGGATTGCGCTGGCAAAACTGCTGCTGGAAAAGCCGAACCTGCTGTTGCTGGACGAACCGACGAACCATCTCGATCTGGAGACGCGGAATTGGCTTGAGGGATACCTGAACCAATATCCCTACGCGTGCCTACTGATCTCGCACGACCGCTACTTCCTGGACGTGACGGTGAAGAAGATCGTCGAAATCTGGAACAAGGGCGTTCACTTCTACAGCGGAAATTACGAAAAGTACCTGCGCGAAAAACAACAGCGGCGGGAGTCGCTGGAAGCAGCCTACAGGAATCAGCGGGAACGAATTGACCAACTCGAGGCGTTCATCAGCCGCTTCCGTTACCAGGCGACAAAGGCGAAGCAGGTGCAGAGCCGCATCAAGGAACTGGAGAAGATCGAGCGAATCCAAGTCCCGAACGATGAGAAGACAATCCACTTCAAGTTTCCGCAGCCGAAGCCGAGCGGGCGCGTGGTCGCCGAGTGCAAAGGGATGGCGAAGAGCTACGGCGAGAAACAAGTACTGCGAAACGTGGAGTTCATCATCGAACGTGGAGAGCGCGTGGCGCTGGTGGGAGTGAACGGGGCGGGGAAGTCGACCCTGATCAAAGTGCTGGCGGAGACAGAGCCGGTGACGGCAGGCGAATTCAGGCTAGGACACAACGTGGAAGTCGACTACTTCGCGCAGGATCAGTACAAGGAATTAGACACGGAGGCCCGCATTCTGGAAGATTTGGAAACGGTGGCGCCTCGCACGACCCAGACGGAGTTGCGCAGCATCCTGGGGAGCTTCCTGTTCAGCGAAGACGATGTGTTCAAGAAGATTGGCGTGCTGAGCGGCGGTGAGCGCAATCGGTACGCGCTGGCGAGAATGCTGCTGCAACCGTCGAATTTTCTACTGCTGGACGAGCCGACAAACCACCTGGATCTCAGAGCAAAAGACGTGCTGCTGGAGGCTCTGGAGAAATTCAGTGGGACAGTGGTATTCGTGAGCCACGATCGCTACTTTATTGACAAGCTGGCAACGAGAATCTTCGAAGTGGCCGACGGAGGCGTAAGCGTATATCCGGGCAACTACGAAGACTACCTGTGGCGCAAGCAGGGTAGCCCGGTCGATACGTCGCTGGCCGGCGTCAGCGCGCGGGGAATTCTGGCGAATAGAACTTCCGAAAGCATGGCCGCGACGGAAGACAATGGAAAGGCAGAATCGAAGAAGCGCGTCAATCCGATCAAGCTGCGGAAGATGACGGAACGCAATCGGGAACTGGAAGTGTCGATTTCGCGGACCGAGGCCGAGATCGCCAACGCCGAAGAGGCATTGACGGTTTTCGTCAGCGCTGAAGAAACACAGCGCCTCTCGGAACTGCTGGATACTAAACGCAAGCAAGTGACGGCCCTAATGGCGGAGTGGGAAGAGGTTTCGAAGTTCCTGGAAGAAAACGCCTGAACGCTCAAGAGTGACGTAGCGCTTCCCACGCGCATCCATCCCAGCGCATGACGAGTCCCCAGCCGTCATGGTCTTACCTTCCAGCCGCGCTATCCATGCGCAACCCGCGTCAACTTGAGCAACGTTTGCACCATGATAAGAGGCGTCCGGGCGATGATCGCGTGAGAGAGGTTGGGACTCATGTGGATCAGGGTGCCAGCCTTGGCGGACATTTGGTCGCCGTTTATGGTGACCTCGGCCTCGCCCTCTAAAAAATGGAGTACGGCAGCGGTGGGGGAGAAATGATCAGCGAGTTCTTCTCCACGGGCAAACCCATATATGAGGATACGGAGTTCATCGTCGTTGTGGAGCGTACGGCTGAGACATCCCGTTTCAGGGATATGAGCTTCCTTCAGTAAATCCGGCACGTAAGTGTAGTTAGCGGGCATAACTTTCAACCCTCTATTTCATTTTCATTGTTGGTTGCCTGGCCAATGGCGTGTGTGAGCAGGTGCAGAACACGACGCAGCCTACCGTCTACCTATATACATGAAGGAGTCGCTGGACGAAAGTGATGCCACCCAAACAAGCTTTCCCTGAAAGAAAAAAACGTGATTCGCGCGCAACGGGCGCGGCATGAGCGATGCCAAGGCGGTTCCCCGATTGACGCAGTCGGAGCTGAAGACCGTTGCTTCTGCGGGGATACAGCATCCAGAGATCTGCTCTAACGGAGTGTTACCGCAATCTCGATGATGCCGGTGCCGGAGTCGAGCGCCTGCAATGCCTTGCCCACGATCGCGCCGATCATACGTGCGGAGTCGGTTGCCTTCATGGCAAAGCCGGGAGTGCTGGAAGTGGTGAGGAGATCGCCTCGGCGGATGGGACCGTTTTCCGCACTGACTTTGCACGGAACAATCCCAATCATTGCGACGGGTAGCTCGTCAGCGTGCGGAGCGTCCATGGAGTGGGGCGTACCGAGTACGCCGGGTTGGGTAGAGTAGACGCCAATGACGCTGGGGGAGTAGGGAACACTGGCCTTGCGGACCTGGCGATCATGCAGTTCGTCGATTACGAGGACGTCGCCGGGGGAAAAATCGGCAGGATCGCCAGCGGCACGCAGAGTTTCCGCAAAGTCCGCTCCGCCGGTGGTAACAGTTCCGGTGATGAAGATGTTGCCGCTGGTATCAAGCCGGAACACTCGCTTGGTGGCGTTGTAGCCTGAAATGACGATGCCGCTGGCGGCAGCGTTGGTAAACATTCCTCCGTGACCGCTGGGCGAGTCGGAACGGCCCAAAACTCCTACGGTCACTCCCGACGGTGAATCGGCATAGCCTAGTACTCCTATGCCTCCCGACCCCACGGACTTCCCGTAGACGCCATAGGTTGTGCCGAAAGATGTAGCCAGCGTATTGATCCCGTATACGCCTGCACTGTAATTGTCGCCATTTGTTTTGCCATAGACGCCGTAAGTCGTGCCTCCCAAAGAACCGGTGACGCCGACAGCTTCACCCTGGACACCGATTCCCCAATTTCCGCGGGCGAATCCATTGACGCCAATTCCGGTACCAGTCGCCGCTGATGCTTCGCCGTAGACTCCCCGGCCGGCAGTAGCCTGTGTCTGACCAGAAACACCAACTGCCGTGCCTGTCGTTGCAGCGGCGAAGCCCGAGACTGCCGTGCCGGCTGTGCTATCACTCTCTCCCCTAAGGCCATAAGCAGTGCCGGTTGAGGAAGCGTTGTGAGCGCGAACGGCCCAAGTGTCAGGCGCGGCAACCTCAACGACCTGGGTTCCAGTGAAGGAGTTGCCAACAAGGCCAGCGACGTTCCCGGATATAGCAATGGCTCCAGGAGCGAACTTGGCGGCAGTGATGCTGCCGTCGAGAATTTTGCCGGTGGTGACGGCGGCGTCGGCGAGCTTTGGCGCGGTTACGGCGCCATCGGCGAGGTGCGACGTGCCGATGCTCTTGTCATTTACACGCAGCGTTGTGGTGGTTCCCGAGTAGCCGACAAGAATGGAATTATCGGCGGCGGAGATTTGGGATGTCCCGGCGGCGGTGGACAGCACGGTGTTGTCTGGAAAAATGATAGAGCCGGAGGAAGTCAGTTTGATTGATCCGGCGACCTCAAGTGCAGCGGTCGGTTGTTCAGTGCCGATGCCGATGTTTCCGCTCTGGGTGACGGTGAGTCGCCACTTGCCACCGTGGAGGATTCCAAAAGCAGAAGCGGGGTCGTTAGTGAGTTGTCCGGCGAAGAGTGAGCCATTGCCATTGGCATCAGAAAAAGAGATACCGGTGGCGGTGTCCTGTGAACGAAGTTTCAGACGGCCGAGCACGTCCAGACGCTCAGATGGATTACTTACAGCGATGCCAACACCTGTCGTGAGATCGATAATGCTGGACGTCGTGAGTAACTGACTGTCGCGATATTTTGCGACATAGTTTGGCGTGCCCGGGGAGGGTTGATCGATGGGCGCTGAAGTGCCGCTGATGATGTTGCCGTAACACTCGATTGGAACGGCAGGAATACTGGAAGCGAGAGCAAATGCGCTGGCAGGGATGCCTCCAAGAGTCTGGGCGTCGCCGGCGGTGAGCGCGTAAGGAACACTTACCAGTTGTATCCTCGGAAGCTCAGTTTCCCCTTCAACCTGCACGGCCAGCCAGCGCGCCTCCCCCGATCTGAATACGTCAGCGGGAAGGCCATCGGGAAGCGTGTTTCCAAGGAGGATGGAATAGCTGCCATTTGTTCCAGTCGTGACTGACTGAAGTTCACTCCAGAGCGGAGTCCCGCCATCCTGCAACTGATAAATATAGAAATGAACGGAAAACGTGCCGACCCTAGGTGCGTCGTTGGAGTCAGTGAGGATGCCGGAAACGCGAATTAGCCTGGGCACGGTTGTCGACGTGGCGTAAGCCGAGGAAACCCAAGGTGCGAGAACGACACACAGGAGAACAATTGCAGCATAGCATTTGCGCATGGACAACGAGGCCCTTTCGCTGGGGAGCGTTAGACGGCATGACTGCAGAATTCGTTTGCGATAAGACTGTCGCAGCAATGATGCACATGAAGAAAGAAATTAGCTGTGAGCTATGCGCTAAAAATGGTACGAAGGTGTCGATTTGGGAATTCATGGAGGTTTCACCGGTTGCGCGAGAAATAGGGGTGGCGGCGGGATACGAAAGTGGGTGGCCGATCCGTAATTTGCGCGGGAATTCGTTGAGTCTCTATACTCCATGGAAGCCGTGACGATCGTTACCGGATTCGTCAATTGAATAGCATTACAGGAGAGCAATGAGGCCGTATCACACGAAGGCACTGGTCCTATCTGTCATCTGTTGCCTGTCCATGACGTGCATGGCGCAGGCTTTTCCTTCGGGGCAGAGCAACGAGCCAAGTGCCGTGCCGGGGCAAAAGCAGGCAGCGAAGACGAATGCATCGAAGTCAGAAGAGGGCAAGGGTAAAACGACGAGTACGGAGCAGGGGTTACAGTCAGCCACGATGCGGAACCTGGGGCGGAACCTGCTGTTTGACCAGAAATTTCTGTGGACAAGTCCTGCGCGTTTCCGGAGCCGGGACTTCCGGTGGGCGTTGCCGGTGGCGGCGGCCTCGATCGGAGCGTTTGCAGCAGACAGGAAAGTGAAGGCGGACCTAAACCAGTCGCCAAGCTTTATTAACCGCGCCACGAACGTATCGAACCTGGGCGCGGCGGCGTTTGGCGGTATGGGCGCGGGGATGTACTTCTGGGGTCTGCATACGCACAACGATCGCATGCGGGAGACCGGAATGCTGAGCGGTCAAGCGGCGCTGAACGCGTTGGCAATCGCGGAAGTGACGAAGACAATCGCAGGCAGGCAGCGTCCAGACGCAGGGAACGGAAGAGGAGACTTCTTTCAGGGAGGCACGTCATTTCCGTCAGAGCATACGGCGGCAGCGTTCTCGATTGCGACAGTGGTGGCGCATGAGTACCCAGGAATCCTGACGAAGCTATTGGCTTACGGCGGCGCGACGGCGGTGGGAGCGGCGAGAGTTGCGGGACAGAAGCACTTTACGTCGGACGTACTGATTGGGTCGGCGCTGGGCTGGTATGTAGGCTACGAGACTTATAAGTTGCATTCGAAAGACAACCTCCCAAGCCAGTCGATTGGGATATTTGAGCGGACTCCGAAGGAGAAGGAGGAAACGGATCCGGAGAACTTGCCGTCTCCCTACGTGCCGATGGATAGCTGGGTGTATGGGGCGTTCGACCGTCTGAATGCGCTGGGGTATATCGCGCACGATGTCGAAGGGTTGAGGCCTTGGACGCGATACCAGTGCGCGAAGCTGGTGGATGAAGCAGGGAAGTCGCTGGGATATGAGACAGTTCCCAATCCCGACGCGGAAGGACTTTACCAATCGCTGAAGGCTGAATTCAAGGATGATTTGCGGGTTCTGAATGGAGGCGCACCGGAGCGTGCGCAGGTGGACTCGATATACACGCGATTCATGGGAATTGGAGGAACTCCGCTGACGGATAGCTACCACTTTGGCCAGACGATTACGAACGACTATGGACGGTTGTACGGAGAAGGTTTCAATAACGTGACCGGCATCTCAGGACACGCACAGGCCGGGCCATTTCTGGTGTACGTGCGCGGCGAGTACCAACACTCGGCGGGAATGCCGGAGCTGTCGACGAGCGCAAGGACAGCGATTGCAAACGCGGATGGATTCCCGGTTGCGCCGGGAATTCCAAGTCACTCGATCGACCGTTTCCGGTTGCTGGATGCATACGTGGCTCTGAACGTCGAGGGCTGGCAAATGTCGTTTGGCAAACAGAGCTTGTGGTGGGGGCCAGGATTCTCGAGTGACCTGATGATGAGCAACAACGCGGAACCGCTTTACATGTTGCGGCTGACAAGGGTGGCGCCGTTCCGGCTGCCGGGGCTGGCAAGTTACATGGGACCGATCCAGACGGATACATTCCTTGGACAATTGCAGGGATATCACTTCCTGCGACTGGGGCAGGGGTTCCAACTGACAGGTTCCTACAGCCAGGCGATCAATCCGCAACCGTTCATTTGGGGAGAGAAATTCAACTTTAAACCGACTCCGAACCTGGAGTTTGGATTCTCCATCACGACTGTGTTTGCGGGACTCGGGCGACCCATGACCTTCGGAACGTTCTTCCATACGTTTTCGAGCAGCGGAAATGCCCAGGTGTTGGAGCCGGGCGATCGCAGGACTGGGTTCGATTTTCGATACAAGGTGCCTGGACTGAGGAACTGGCTTGTGTTTTACAGTGGTTCACTCGCAGAGGACCAGCCGAATCCAATTGCGTATCCGCGGAGATCGGCGTGGAATCCTGGTATCTACCTGCCTAAGTTTCCGAAGTTCAACAAACTGGATCTACGGGTGGAAAGCGCGTACTCGGATTTACCGAGCACGCCGCAGGCAGCGATCCTCTACCGAAATGTACATTACGCGGGTGGCTATACGAATTACGGTCAGATTATGGGCAGCTGGATTGGACCGGAGGCACGAGGAATTCAGGCGAAGTCTACATATTGGTTCAGCGGACACAAGAAAATCCAGGTGGGATACCGGAGGCAACTGGTGAATCGTGATTACGTGGGTGGCGGCAATCTCTCGGATTTCAGCGCTCAGTATGATTTTCCAATGAAGGATTCGGTCCAGGTTTCGTCGATGGTGCAATATGAGCGCTTGAATTTTCCGGTGCTCGCCAGTAAGCCAACCTCCGACGTTACGTTCTCCGTCCAATTCACATATAAGCCACGTGCTTCGAAAAAATAGTAATAATCAGGACGCGCCCGGCACCCACACGAAAGGGGTGATGCTGTATGCTTGTGAAGAATTTTTGCGAGAGCTGGCAGGAATCTGAAGCAGACTGGATACGTGCCAAAAAGCGGACGCCGAATCGGGCCACGGACATTTGCATTTCATCACATTGCACGGATAATTATTCACGGTTTTCAGACGGCCTATAAAAAATGTCGAAGTTTTCAAAAATCGTAATCTCAAATCTTCTATTCCTGGTCCTAGCGGGAACGGCTGTGGCTCAAATCGCGCAAAGCGACATGGCGAGCGGGCAACAGGACCCGTGCGCTAACCTGACACCGACCGAGTGCCAGAAGGTACGCGCAGCACTTGGCGCAAGTACGCAGGAGCCGGGGCAGCAAGGAATGCTGACGCAGCCGGAGACTACTGGCCAGACAAGCAACCAGAACAACTTGCAGGCTCAATACCTAAGCCTGCAGGAACAGATGCGCCGAATGCGAGTGCGGAAAGACCAGCAACCAACCGAATTCGAACAGATGGTGGCGGACTCGGTAGGACGGCGTATCCCGATCTATGGGCAGTCGCTCTTCTATAACCCGCCGAGCACATTCGCTCCGGTCGACCATGCTCCGGTGCCGACAGACTACGTGCTGGGACCGGGTGATGAAGTGCTGATCCGCATTTGGGGACAGATTAATCTGAATGCCCGCGTGACGGTGGACCGAAGCGGCGATATTTATCTCCCCAAGGTGGGAGCGATCAGCCTGGCAGGTGTACGTTATTCGCAATTGCATGACCGGCTGATGAACCAAATTGGAAGGATTTACAAAAACTTCGATCTGACGGCAAGCATGGGACAGCTGCGAACGATCGAAGTGTTTGTGGTGGGGTACGCGGAATTTCCGGGCCGGTACACGGTCAGTTCGTTGAGCACGCTGGTAAATGCTCTCTTCGCCTCTGGCGGTCCGTCGCCAGAAGGCTCGTTGCGCGATATCCAACTGAAGCGCGGGGCGAAGGTGGTGACGGACTTTGATTTGTACGACCTGCTACTTCGGGGGGATAAGTCGAAGGACGCGACGCTGCAGTCGGGTGACGTGATCTATATTCCTCCGGTCGGACCGCTGGTGGCGGTCTCGGGAAGCGTCAACGTACCGGCAATTTACGAACTGAAAGGCAAGACGAGCCTGGCGAAGGTGCTGGCCGATGCCGGCGGAATTACCACGGTGGCAAGCGGTGGGCGGGTTACCGTGGAGAGAATCGAAGACAGGACGACGCGCGTGGTGGATGAGATTCCACTCGACAAGTCGAGCAGCTTCGAGGTTCAGAACGGCGATATGGTTCGGGTACTCTCAGTAGTGCCGAGCTTTGAAGATACGGTGACGTTGCGGGGCAACGTTGTCAATCCTGGACGGTATCCGTGGCATCCGGGGATGCGCATCTCTGACCTTATTCCAAACAAAGACATGTTGCTGACACGTCAGTACTGGCTGAATCAGGCTCGGCTGGTCAATGGGCGATCCACAGAGTACCCGACGTCGCGAAGAGCGCGGTCGGAACCTACGCAGGGCAGCAACAACGAGAATTATAAGGATGAGGGCGGCACCAATTATCCGGACAATAGACAATCCGGAAATGAGAATGCAGAAGAGCAGGAAAGATCGTCTCTGGCTCGAATGCGTCCGAACGAGAACACGCTGACCTCGGATGTGCGCCTGGTGGCGCCAGAGGTGAACTGGGATTACGCGGTTGTGCAGCGTACGAATCCTGTGGACCTAACGACAAACCTGATTCCATTCAGCCTCGGCAAAGCAATCCTGGACCATGACGATAGCGCGAACGTCGCGCTAGAGCCGGGCGACATCGTGACGATCTTCTCGCAAAAGGATGTCTCGGTTCCGCAGGACAGGCAGACCAGGTTTGTGAAGGTGCAAGGGGAGGTTCGCGCACCGGGCATATACAAGATCGAGCCGACGGATACTCTGCAATCGATTGTGGAGCGGGCGGGCGGCCTGACAAAAGGCGCCTACCTTTTCGGCACGCAATTGACGCGCGAGTCGGTTCGCAAGCAGCAACAGAAGAGCGTTGACGAACTTGTGAGAATGATGGATATCCAACTCCGGCAGTCGAACGCAGGAGAGGCAAACGCAAATCCTCAAGATGCAGCAGCGATCCAGGCAAAGGCACAATCGCAGGAGCAATTGGTAAATCAACTGCGGCAGCTGCAGGCACTGGGGCGCGTGGTTCTGCAATTGGGGCCGTCGGCGTCCTCGGTGTCAGACCTACCTCCGATTGCACTGGAAGATGGCGACCAGGTAATGATCCCAAGCAAGCCGGCGACGGTGAACGTGGTGGGGGCAGTGTACAACCAAAGCGCGCTGCTCTACACACCAGGACGTCGCCCGAATTACTACTTTGATCTGGCGGGCAAGGGAACCCCAATGGCGGACACCAAACATATGTTTGTGCTGAGGGCTGACGGCACAGTGGTGAGCAAGGACAAGGGCAGCTCGCTATGGGCAGGAAATGAATTCAACCGCCTTCATTTGATGCCAGGAGATACAGTCGTAGTGCCGACAAAACTTGAGTCGGGCACGATGCAGCGAAACTTGCGCGACTGGACGCAGATCGCATCGCAACTTGCAATTTCGGCGGCGTCGATTGCGATTATCGGAAAGTAGCGGCGACTGTTAGTTGACGGAGCAACCAAAAACGCCATACAAATGTAGGCGCTTTTACCTTGAGCAAGGATTCACATGCGCGCGTGGATCCGAGAGGGTTGGGGTTGCACTACGTGTCCCACCTTGACGTTGCGTTTGATTGAAATAGAGATTAAAACGAGGGTGCATGCGCCCGATCATAAGGGCCACGATTGTGCTATAGTTACTCGTTAATTGTGCTCATCGTTAGAAGAATAATAGTAACTTCTGCCTCCCTCGGTAGAAGATGAAGGCTGAGATTTTGTGCATGTTCCGCCCATGATCGAAAGATATCGGGTAGGGATAGCTAACGCGGCGATTACCCGATGAATGACACAATCCTGATCACTGGCGGCGCTGGATTTATTGGTTCAAACTTCATACTGCAATGGTTGCGCGCAGAGACCGCGACTGTTGTAAACCTCGATAAATTGACTTACGCGGGTAATCCACGGAACTTGTCTTCGGTGGAGCGGCATCCGCGATATGTCTTTGTGCGCGGCGATATCTGCGATGCGGCTTTGGTCAGAGACGTTTTAGACCAACATCGTCCGCGAGCAATCGTCCATTTTGCGGCGGAAAGCCATGTAGACCGTTCCATCAAAGGCCCCGCGGAATTCATTCGAACGAACATTGAAGGGACGTTTGCGCTCTTAGAGTGCGCGAAGAGCTATTGGAGCGAACTGTCGCCAGCGGATCGAGAACGATTTCGGTTCCTGCACATTTCAACTGACGAAGTCTATGGAACCCTGGCGTCCACAGATCCAGCATTCAGCGAGACAACCGCGTACGCGCCGAATAGCCCGTATTCAGCATCCAAAGCAGCATCGGACCACCTGGTCCGTGCGTACCATCACACTTACGGTTTGCCGACCCTTACCACTAACTGTTCAAACAACTACGGACCATTCCAGTTTCCTGAGAAGCTAATTCCTTTGACGATTCACAACGGATTGCAGGGAAGTCCATTGCCGGTTTATGGCGACGGACAGAATGTCCGGGACTGGCTCTACGTCGAGGACCATTGCGACGCGATTCGCACAGTGTTGGCAAAGGGCTGTCCGGGAGAGACTTACAACGTCGGCGGAAACAGCGAGCAAAAGAACATTGACGTTGTGCGGACAATCTGCGGGATTCTCGACGAAGTAGCGCCGGTTACATCGGCAGAGCCGCGCAGCCGTCTGATCACGTTCGTAAAGGACCGCCCGGGGCATGATCGTCGCTATGCGATTGATGCGCAGAAGATCCGGGAAGAGCTGGGCTGGGAACCGAAGACAACCTTTGAAAATGGAATCCGTGCGACCGTGTTGTGGTATTTGAAAAATCAGGAATGGGTTCGCGGCGTAGTCAGCGGAGAATATCAGCACTGGGTTGATTTGCAGTATGGGGCGTCGCGTGAGTAAGTGCGCGAACCAAAGGTAAAAGGATTCAATGGATAATCGCGCGTTGAAAGGCATCATACTGGCTGGTGGCGCGGGAACTCGATTGTTCCCCGTGACGAAAACTATTTCCAAGCAGCTGCTTCCAATCTACGACAAACCAATGATTTACTACCCGCTCAGCACGTTAATGCTGGCGGGAATACGCGACATCCTGATTATTTCGACTCCGGAAGATACGCCTCGATTCAGGGAATTACTCGAGGACGGGTCGAAGTGGGGTATTCGGCTGTCGTATGCAGTGCAGCCACGACCGGAAGGACTTGCACAGGCATTTCTGATTGGCGAGGACTTCATTGGCGCTGACCGCTGTGCCCTGGTTCTGGGAGACAACATCTTCTTTGGGCAGGGTCTATCAGTGATGCTAGGAAATGCGGCGGCACGGCAGACGGGTGCGACAGTGTTTGCTTACGAGGTGAACGATCCGGAGCGCTACGGAGTGGTTGAATTCGATGCCCAAGGTCGAGCCAAGAGTCTCGAAGAAAAACCCAAGAGCCCCCGTTCACGATTTGCCGTGACGGGACTGTATTTCTACGATGCTGATGTAGTAGAACTCGCCAAGGGGATCAAACCGTCGGCTCGCGGTGAATTGGAAATCACGGATCTCAACCGTTCTTATTTGGAGAGAGGTTCCCTGCAGGTAGAGATATTGGGACGAGGATTTGCGTGGCTCGATACTGGAACGCATGAGTCGCTGTTGGACGCGGCGATGTTCGTCCACACGGTAGAGAAGCGGCAGGGTTTGAAAATTGCATGTCCGGAAGAAATCGCGTGGCGACTAGGGTATATCGATACTGCCGCGCTAAATCTCTTGGCTTCGGCCAACCGCCAAAACGGATATGGACAGTATTTGCTGCGACTGGTGGAAACCGAACGGTCGCCAAATTCTTTCGTGAATAGCTGAGAGAGGCCACTATCGAAGTAAATAGAATGTGCGGAACGTGGAAAGCAATCAGCGTATGGAGTTCGCTTTCCTGCGTAATCCGAGCTTGTTCCGCACACCTTTGGAGAATGCGGCTTCTTCCGCGACAGGTGCCATGAACATCAAACAGACTTCACTCCCGGGAGTACTCCTGCTCGAGCCACGAGTTTTTTCTGACGGACGCGGGTTTTTCTTTGAGAGTTATAACGCAGCGGAATTGTCAAAAGGCGGCCTCAATTACGAATTTGTGCAGGACAACCACTCGCGCTCAAATCTGAATGTGTTGCGTGGCCTGCACTACCAGATACGGCAGACCCAGGGGAAACTGGTACGAGTTGTTTCGGGCTCGGTGTTTGATGTGGCAGTGGACTTGCGAAGGAACTCGCCAAATTTCGGTAAATGGTTCGGAGCTCATCTAAACGAAGAGAATAGGCAAATGTTGTGGATACCGCCTGGGTTCGCGCATGGATTTGTGGTTACCTCGGAATCTGCCGATTTCTTGTACAAGACGACTGCCTACTACGCTCCAGAACACGAACGCACGATCCGATGGGACGATCCTGATATCGGGATCGAATGGCCGCTGAACGGAAGCCCCACGGTTTCCGCGAAGGACCAAGATGGAGTCAGATTCCGAGATGCAGAGGTGTTTGAATCGTGAATCGTCGACGGATTCTGGTTGTCGGAAAGCTCGGACAAGTTGGCTGGGAGTTGTGCCGTACCCTGGCGTGCCTGGGAGATGTAATGTCCATCGACCGGCCAGAGATTGAATTGACAAATATCGATTCAATCCGGCGGATGGT
>Ga0307375_10001611_pt1 | contig 24369 bp, 24 predicted proteins | sample TR1MG_FD_202531 | JGI IMG/M metagenome (GOLD analysis project Ga0307375, IMG submission 202531) | Soil microbial communities from Risofladan, Vaasa, Finland - TR-1 | ecosystem: Environmental > Terrestrial > Soil > Coastal area > Acid sulfate soil | place: Finland: Risofladan, Vaasa | collected...
TCATCGCTTTGGCCAGCCCTGCCCTGACATCAGCTGGCAGCCCGTTCCACCATTTCGCATTGGTGACCACCATGTAATCAAGCACACCATGGTCGCTCTCGGTGATGTATTTCTGGACCTCATAGAATTTCTTGGTGTAGATGTTGGACCAAGGATTTTCAGCGCCATCCACCACACCGGATTGTAATGCCTGATAGACCTCGGCAAAGGCCAGCTTTTGCGGGTTGGCGCCAATATCCTTGAACTGTGCTTCCAGCACATCCGAGGACATGATACGGAATTTCAATCCTTTGGCATCTTCGGGCGTGCGCAACGGTACATTGGCCGACAATTGTTTCATGCCATTATGCAGAAAGCCCAGACCGATGAGACCCTTGTCCTCCATCGAATTGAGCAATTCGAGTCCCTTGGGGCTGCGTTGAAAGCGGTCAACAGCTTCGATGTTGTCAAACAGGAATGGCAGGTCGAACACCTGCAGCTTTTTGGTGTACTTGCCGAATTTGGCCAATGCGGGGGCAACAATTTGCACGTCTCCCAGCAACAGTGCCTCCATTTCTTTTCCGTCACCATACAACTGGCTGTTCGGGAACACCTCCACCTTGACCTTGCCAGGCAAATACTTCTCGGCGAGCTCCTTGAACTTCAGGGCAGCCTGGCCCTTCGGTGTGTCTACAGCAACAACGTGGCTGTATTTGATGATGATCGGATCGGCCGAAACCGCCACAGATAGACTTAACAATATGGCACTGCAAAACGCAATAATCAGCTTCATGGCTTTCTCCTTCGATTGGATTAGCGGAATTGTTACAACAACCATTGCAATATGTAACAATTTGTAACCCGCATGATAGCCCAATTAATTGCAGGATACCAACACTCCGTCCTCGCTTTCATCGGCAAGATAATCCGCATCGATCGCCACACCGACCACACATGCCAGATCCTCGCCGCAAAACAGCAGTGGCAGACGCATGCGCTCCCAGGGCGGAATGCGATGCTGCTGCAGCAAATTCTTGAGTGTTCGCTTCGCCGCGGCCGGGTGCGGCCTGATGACTTCGGCACCATTGCGCAGGCGCAATGTCACCTGGGCGCGCTGCAGCTTCCGGAAACTGATCCCCGCACCGGTAGTGTGCGAAAAATGCAGCCGTTTTGCGAGCGGAACCCAGTCCAACATTTTTTCGCCCTGCCACGGCAACGACAGGGCACGGTCAAATTCCGCCGTCTCGGGCAACAAATACACGCTGTCCCGGTAACGGCGCAGCTGGAATTCGCCAACGCGAACTTCCACGGCGGCATCCTGTCGCGCATCGCAAAGCTGCCGCAGCATTTCGTCGAGATGGGCGCTTTGCGGCATTGGCGCCCCCTGTGTATGCAGAAAGTAGCGCAGCAAATTCTTTGCGCGGGTCAATGACAACGCGCGCAGCGCCCCAACCCGCATCGCATTGCCATCCAGTGCCTGTCCCGCATCCTGCCTGGCCAGTTCGTCGAGCAACTGGGTAGCCTCGGCAAAATGCCGGGCACTGCGGCCCAGGGTTTCGCGATAAGCCGGAAAATGCGTTGACAGCAACGGCATGACGCGATGGCGCAAATAGTTGCGCGGATAGCTGTCGTTCGAGTTGCTTTCGTCTTCAACCCACTGCAAACCCTGTGCGGAGGCGTAGTCAAGGATCTCCCGGCGGGAACAATGCAGCAATGGACGCAACAATCCGGGCGAGCCGGCGCTTAGGGCCAGCATGGGCATGGCACTCGCGCCGCGCACCCCGGCGCCGCGCAGCATCTGCAGCAGCAGCGTCTCAGCCTGGTCGTCGGCATGATGCGCAAGCGCCACGTAGTCGCAGGCCTGACGGGAAAACGCCGCAATGCGCAGCTTGCGCGCCGCCGCCTCTATGCCATGTGCACGCAGCGGAGTGATATCCACCCGCTCCACATGAAACGGAATGCCAACACGTTCGCACAGGTCGGTACAGAACTTTGCCCATGCATCGGCATTCAGGCTGATGCCGTGATGGACATGCAATGCGGAGAGCTGCCATGAGTAACGCGCGGAAAGTTTGTGCAGCATATGCAGCAGCACGACCGAGTCCACGCCGCCGCTCAAACCGACCAGGATCGATCCATGCGCCGGAACAAGCGGTGCAATCAGTGCCTCTACCCGTTCAACCAGAATATTTTCGGTAGCCACGATCAAACCCGATGAAGACCATTCCGACCGGAATGATCGAAGGAGAGGAAAAAACAATATTACTGAAGCGATACTTCCTTGAACTTGCCATAACTCATCAGGCGATTGAAACGATCCTGTATCAGGCTGACCGTCGGTTTGCTTTGTGCGGTCTTGAGTGCCTCCTGCAAGGACTTCTTCACGTTCTGCATGGTTGCCGCATAATCGCGATGCGCTCCGCCCAAAGGTTCGCTGATGATCTTGTCCACCAGGCCCAGCGCCTTCAGACGCGTCGCGGTAATACCCAGGGTTTCTGCGGCATCGGGCGCCTTTTCCGCGCTTTTCCACAGGATAGACGCACAACCTTCAGGGGAAATGACCGAATAGGTGCTGTATTGCAGCATCAACAGCGCGTCGCCGACGGCAATAGCCAGCGCGCCGCCGGAGCCGCCTTCGCCGATCACGGTACAGATGATGGGCACGCGCAACTCGCTCATCTCGTAAAGGTTGCGTCCGATCGCCTCGGACTGGCCGCGTTCTTCAGCATTTACACCGGGATATGCGCCGGGCGTATCAATGAAAGTCATGATCGGGATGCCGAACTTTTCCGCCAGACGCATCAGGCGCATCGCCTTGCGGTAGCCTTCCGGACGCGGCATGCCGAAATTGCGGATGATCTTTTCCTTGGTATCGCGGCCCTTCTGGTGCCCGATCACCATCACGCTCTGCCCGTTGAACCGCGCCAGCCCGCCCACGATAGCCTTGTCGTCGGCAAATGTGCGGTCTCCGTGCAACTCCTCGAAATCCGTAAATAGCGTCTGGATGTAATCCATCGTGTAGGGACGCTGGGGGTGGCGCGACACTTGCGAAATCTGCCAGGGTGTAAGCTTGCTATAGACATCCTTGGTCAAGGCCACGCTCTTTTTCGACAGGCGTGAAATTTCATCCGTGATGTCCAGTGCAGAATCGTCCTGCATATAGCGCAATTGCTCGATCTTTTCTTCCAGCTCGGCGATCGAACCCTCAAAATCCAGAAATGATATTTTCATGTTAATTTCCCCGTCGTTTAGCGCGGCGCAATAATACTACAAACCGAAGAATCGTTTGATAATCGCCAGTACCTCGCTATAGCAGTTGCGGATATTTGTACAATCCCGCTTTGCCAATGTTTATCAGTGTACTGCCCAGTTGTGTCCTGTGCATGACCAGAATGTGCGTGACCTCATCGCTGACGGTACCCGCATGATTTCGCCCAAAACCGCGCTGTCGGGTCGTTCATCAGGCTCATTTTGCCGGATGAGGATTTCTACACCAACGAATATTCGTTCAAACGTCTGGCACGCCTCCAGAATGACCAGGCGTCGCCGCGCTTCAAAATAATCCGCCGAACGCCGTCAGCGCTTAAAATATCCAGTTTCAACTGCGCGATTTTCCCGTCCCGAAGCGCCTGCCACAATGGCTGTACATATCCGCTTTCAAAGTCCTGCAAAGCGTTGCGCCAGGCGGCCAGATCGCCGCTCTGCAAAGCCGAGCTCAACCCTGTCCAGACCAGCAATTGCCCGCCAGCGTTTTGCGCATCCTGCCATTGCCCGGCCCATGCCGAAAACGGAACACCCGCAGCCGCGGCCAACATTTCAACCAGCACCTCATCGGAACTCGCGCTACCGTAGTTTTTCTGCGGCGACACTCCATCACTGTGACCTGCTCCCCACAGCCACAGGCTGTTGATAGTCAACTCGCCGCGCTCGTCGCGGGATTCGTTAGACGGATGCGCGAACAACAGCATCTGTATCTCATTGAAAACCCGGTGCCAGTGTGCCGCATCCGCTCCGGTCGGCAATGCCCTGCGCACATCCCCGCCGATTACCTGAGAAATCGGTCTGGTCCGGATATCCGGCAGCGAGCCCAGCCGCACATACCAGCGTTGCGGATGGGGTGCAAAGAATTCCATGCCCTGCCCGGCAAAATGCTCATTCAGGCTGGCGCACATTTGCACCGCCTCTTCCGAGCTGATTTCACTATGGGCAAGCAGCAGCATCTGATCGCGCTGCAAGCGCAAATGCACCGGGTCCGCGCGCAGCCAGTATCCCTCTGAGAGCCCGTCGAAAACAGCGGAGACAGCCGCGATAGGCGCATCTCCCAAACAACCATCCCCCAAAGAGTCGTCTTTGCGCAACGGAATATCAAACAGTTTACAAAGCATCTCTTCGAGCGGATCAGGATCGAGGATTTCACTGTGTCCACGGCCAAGCATCTTCTCCAAAGCAGGCATGGACAGGCCCGCGCAAACCTCGGCGGCAAAATCTTTCGGCAGGAACAGGTCGGGGATGACCAGATGGACGGATTTCATATCGGTTCAGTACACCATAATTCTATAAACACCTTTTTAGTAACTTGACGCATGTCTGGACAACCAGGAAGTCACGCCATCAAGCGAACGAAAATCTTCCACAGACCTGGCATCGACATCGGCAAAGCGCGCCTGCGCCATGCGCGCAAGCGCGCGCCCCGGCCCGAGTTCCAGAAACACTCGGCAACCCCGTTCGTACAGCATGTCCAGGCATCCTCCCCATTCGATGGTACGGTCCAGCTGCCCAGCCAGTTTGTCGATCACCGTTTCGCGGCGCACTACCCATGCTGCATCAATGCCGGCGACCACCGGAGTGGCCGGGGCAATTATCGATGAAGCGTTGAGCATTGCGCGGAATGGCTCGACTGCATCGCGCAGCAGCGGCGTGTGCGATGCCAGTCCCACCTTGAGCCGGGTCAGCTTGGCGCGGCGTTCGGCGAATACTGCGTACAACTGCAACAGAGCCGCGTCCTCGCCACCGATGACAAATTCCTCTGCGCCAATCGCGATCGCGATCCAGGCGCGCTGACCTTCACACAGGCGATCCACCTCATCGCGGCGCAGACCCTGCAATGCCAGCATGCCGCCATGCGTTGCGGCCGCGGCCTGATCCATCAGCGCAGCGCGTGCGGCGGCGATACGTGCCAGCTCGACGGCATCGAGCGCACCCGCGCAGGCATAGGCGCCCAGCTCGCCGACACTGTATCCGCAGAATGCCGCTGGCTTGGGTGCATCCTGGCCCAGTGCGGTCCAGAGCGCCAGCTGGGCAAGGCTGATCAACGGTTGTGCGATCGCATTGCGGAAAATATCTTCACCTTGAGCGAGCACATCGCGCAGCTTCAAGCCAAGTTCTGCTTCGCCTGAGTTGATGATCTCGGCAGCAGCCGGATGATCCGCAAACATGTCCAGCATCGCGGGATGCTGCGCACCCTGCCCTGAACACAGGATAGCCAAACTCATGGCCAAGCTCTCACAATTGGCCTGTCTGCAACTGGTGCACGAACCACGCCGCGGCCAGCAGGTCGGCGCAGCCGCCCGGCGACAGATTTCGTAACGAACACTGGCGATGCAGGGATTCCGCACGCCCCTGCCATCCTGCTTTGAACACGCTGCCCCGTTCGAGAAAATCTGCGGACTGCGCCTGAATGAAGCGCAATCCTTCTGTACCGCCGCGAAACAGCACGTTGGTGTCCGGCGTCCCGGCCAGCAACACGAAGAAGCTATGCAGCAATGCTTGCCGAGTATCGGCACCGCGAGCCAGCGCGCCGCGCAAGGCCGGCAGCGCGCTTTCGAAAACCGACGGGAAAGCCAGCAGCGCTTCGCCGCGCGCGCCGGAGACGCCGTGGTGTGCCGCCATCAGTTGTCCGTGGCTTGCCGTCGCCGCGTTGGCAACAGCGATGGCGCGCAGATCGCGGCTCCAGTTGGCGGTGACGATGGCGCGCAGGTTTTCATCGGACGGGGGCAGTTTGCGTGCCGCCGCGCAGCCGGCCGCAGCGGCGAGTATGCCGTGCGTGAAGATCGCGCCGCGGTGCGTGTTGATGCCGTTTGTGGCGCGCAGCATGCGGGTCTCGGCAGCAAGACCAAGTTGCTGAAGCTCGTTGAATTTTTCTTCACGCATCCCTGCTGCGGCGATCGCGACGAAGTAGCCGCGCAGCGAGAACAGGCTGCGCACAAAGGTTGCGGCATTCATGTCACGGTGCGCGCCGTTGTCGCGGAAACTGACCAGCCCGGGCTTGGGATACAGCGCCAGTTCCTGATACAGGCTGCGCACCGCCAGCAGGGAAATATGGCGCGCGTTGCGAAGCGCGTCCAGCTGTGCTTTCGACTCGGCAACGGCCATTGCATTTTGATGCAGTTGATTCATGACAGCGTCTCCAGCAGTTCGCGGGAATCAATCAGTTCCGCGCTGAATAATCGTTTCACCAGGACGCGTTGGTCGCCGCCGAACTTCAGTGTCGCCCATTCGCGCCAGGACACAGCGCTGTTACCGCCGAACAGCACCTCGCCATCGGTGCGCAAGCCGCTTGATTGTTCCCAGCTAGTCAGAAGCTTTATGCCTTGGTGCAATTGCGTGTGCGACAGCGGATGCCAGAGCAAGTCGATGTCGGATTTCTCGGTCATGTAGTTGAGACCGCTCAGCGTCTGCCAGGCCAGCGAGCCAAATACACGCAGTTCGATTTCAATTTCCTTTGCCAGAGTGTCCAGTTCCGCCATTGCCGTCTGCCATTCGGCAGGTGCATGGCGTATCGCAGCGGCGAGTCGCAATGGCGGTGTGTGCCGGGCGATGTCCTGCATTGCCACAACCAGCCCGATACGGCGTTTTCCCTGTGCTGGCGGCAGCGTCAACCCGACCGAGATATTGTCCGACTGCATTGCACCACAATGCTGCCTCGCAATCACCAGCGGCCGCTCTGCTGCCAGCCACGCAGTGGCTTGCGCGCGCAGTTCATCATCGCTAACCTGTGCGGCCACAGCCACGAGGGATTCGGGCCGTATCCACACCAGGCCATGTCGCCCCGGCATTTGGCTATTTAATTGGGCAGATTCAGGCACTGGCCAACACGCGCTGGACAACCGGCTCTGCAAGCAGGCGACCACCGCGCTCAAGTCCGCGAACCCGTCTATGATCGGTCGCATCGACATGTTCCAGCGCCTTGGCCAGACAAACCGCAAGGTCGCCTTCCCACAATGCGTCGAGGCCGCCCATCTTCAGATAATTTTTTGCCCCCGGCGCGAACACAGGTGAGGTCTTGCTGAGTTCGGTCAGCTGTTCCTCGCTGATGCGCGTCACCCGTGCCATTGCAGGAAGACCCATCACCCGTATCTCGGCCTCGGGCAGCGCCGCGCATACGTCAGCCATCATGCCGTTGGCGAGAAAACCGCCGGACAGCGCCTGCTCGTAAACCAGGCTGATGATCGCGTGTCCGCGCCGGCGCGCCATCTCCACGCATTTCGCCAGATGCGCCATGTAGCCGTTCAGGCCGAGCATCTCGTCGCGATGACGCAGGCGCTGCCCGCTGGTGTCGACCAGAAACACTATGTGGCGCCCGGGATGGTCGCGCATCACCGCAAGTACCGCAGTCGCCATCGCGAGAGCGAGCTCGACGCCGACTTCGGTGTGGTTGGTGGTACCGATCACTGCAACGGTGTGCTTGCCGCAACGCCCCTCGCCCGACAGCAGATCGCCGTCCTGCTTGACGTCATGACCGGAAGGGAACATCTGTTCGACAACTTTTTCCCATTTCATAATTAAATAACCTCACAACCTAAAGCGAAACATCTGTAGGAGCGGGCCATGCCCGCGAACAAACAACAATCGCGGGCATGGCCCGCTCCTACAAAATCATCTGCGATTTTCATCACAATCATTTTGCCCTGTGCCCCTGCGCAGCGGCCATGAATTCGTCGTTGTCCATCATTGCAATCGCATCCGGGTCTGGCCAGCCCAGCTTGCGCCAGATGTCGCGGCCATCCTTGCATTCACCGAAACGTTGCACCCGGTCGCTGAGCAGTTGATGTTCCCGTTCCAGCGCCTGCAGCGACCAGTCGTCGCCATTGGCAATGCTGGCAACGATCGCCTGCTGAAAAGCTGCCATGCTGTCCGGCACGATAGTGTCACACTCGCCGAGCAGATAACGGTGCTTGCCGCCGACGGTGCGCCACACCAGCGCACGATTGCGTGAATCGTATTCTTCCACGCCGCGTACGGTCTCGATCACCTCGGGACCGGACAGGCCGAGCCGTCCTTCTTCGCTCATGATGATGGTCGTGGCGCAACGCGATGCGATGCCCATCCCGCCGAAGCACCCGTACTGCCCGCCTATCGCGACGATCACCGGCACACCCGCGGCACGCGCGGACAGGATCGCGCGCATCACTTCCGACACCGCGATCAGCCCGGCATTGGCTTCCTGCAATCGCACACCGCCCGTCTCAAGCAACAGCAATACCGCCGCAGGATGCTCTCGCACCGCCCGTTCCAGCATGCCGACAATCTTTGCGCCGTGCACTTCGCCCACCGCCCCGCCCATGAAGCCGCCCTCTTGCGCAGCGACGAATATCTGTTTTTCCGCAATGCTGCCCTGCCCGATGATCACGCCATCGTCGAAGGCGGCAGGCTGCTCCAGTATCGCCAGATGGGGACTGGTCACTCTGTCTGATGCAGGAAGCCATTCATTAAAACTGTCCGCATCCAGCAGACCGGCGATGCGCGCACGCGCGCTGCTCTCGTAATAGCTGCGTATCATTTATGCTTGCCTTTGTAAGTTTCGATCGCCTGGTCGAGGCGCAGGCTGACGATAGCCGGCGTGGCGCCCGCATCGTTCACCGAGATGCGTATGTCCCCGGCACGATGCCGGGCAAAAAAATCGCCCATCACCGCCTGCCAGATCTCGCCAAAACCATTCGCCGCAGTCGATACCTCGATCTCGCACGCGCCGCCAAGCGCGGCCGGTTCCACCATCACTTCGAGATTGCCCGAGCCCAGCACGCCGACGATCGCGGTCACACCCCGGGTCGGCTTGCCGCCGTCAAATCGATACTTGAGATTTTCCATGGTCATGTTGTTTACTCCAATCTTGAATCCAGTTATCAAGCCCGCTCCTACAAAACCGATTGTTGGATGTATTCACAAAATCACCAATTCCTGAATCGTACCGGCGGCTGGTACAGCCCGCCCGATGCTCTCACCAGATCCTTGATCGACCTTGCCGCGAGCAGGTCGCGCGTCGCATCGCGCTTGTCGATGCCGAGATCCTCGGCACGGCGGATCACACCGCGGTCGCGCAGATTCTCCACCATGCGCAGGTCGCGGCCCAGTCCCATCTCGGTGTATCCCGCAACGCCGCGTATTGCCTGCTCGCGCTCTTCGGCATTGGCGCACAGCAGCAGGTTGGCGATGCCCTCCTCGGTCAGGATGTGGGTCACATCGTCGCCGTAGATCATCACCGGCGGGATCGGCATGTTTGCAAATTCGGCCAGTTTCCACGCATCCAGCTTGGGAACAAAAGCGGGATGCATGTGCTCGCGGAAGGTCTCGACCATCTGCACCACCAGCTTGCGGCCGCGTGGAATGCCGGGATTATTGCTGCGCCTTTGCTCGCCGGCTTTCAGCCAGGCCGGGCTGGCATGGCGCCGCCCTGCGGCATCTGCGCCCATGTTGGATGCGCCACCGAAACCCGAGATGCGATCCAGCGTCGCGGTCGAGCTGTTGCCCTCAAGATCGATCTGCAAGGTCGAGCCGATGAACATGTCGCAGGCATAGTGACCTGCAGCCTGCGAGAACGCGCGGTTCGAGCGCATCGTACCGTCTGGCCCGGTGAAGAACACGTCGGGGCGTGCGGCAATGTAATCCTCCATGCCGAGTTCGGAGCCGAACGAGTGGATCGACTTCACGAAACCGGCTTCGATAGCAGGAATCATCGCGGGATGCGGATTGAGCGCCCAGTGACTGCAGATCTTGCCCTTCAGACCGAGACTCTCCGCATAGGTCGGCAGCAGCAATTCGATCGCGGCGGTGTCGAAACCGATGCCGTGGTTCAGGCGCTGTACGCCATACTCGGCGTAGATGCCCTTGATCGCCATCATCGCCATCAACACCTGTATCTCGGATATCTGCGCCGGGTCGCGGGTGAACAGCGGCTCGATGTAATGGGGCTGTGGACTGGGGATCACGAAGTTCACCCAGTCACCGGGGATATCCACGCGCGGCACCTTGTCCACCAGTTCGTTCACCTGTGCAATCACGATGCCGTTCTTGAACGCGGTAGCCTCGATGATCGCGGGCGTATCCTCGGTGTTCGGGCCGGTGTACAGATTGCCCTGCGCATCGGCGGATTGCGCGGCCACCAGCGCGACATTAGGTGTCAGGTCGATGAAATAGCGGCTGAACAATTCCAGATAAGTATGGATCGCGCCGATGCGAATCTGTTTATTGCCCACCATGCGCGCCAGTCGCGCCGCCTGCGGGCCGGAGAACGAGAAGTCTACCTGCTCCGCGATGCCGAGTTCGTAAAGATCAAGATGCTCGGGCAGCGCCAGCACCGATTGCAGCATGTGCAGCTTGTTGACTTTCGTGGGATCGACTTTCGTTAAAGCCTGCGCCAGAAAATCGGCCTGCTTCTGATTGTTCCCCTCCAGGCACACGCGGTCGCCCGGCTCTATTACCGCTTCCAGCAGTTGAGCAGCCAGATCGGCAGGCGCCACCTTGTCGCGCAGCGATGCGCCCAGTGCCGATGCGGCGCGCTCCAGCTTGCGGTTACATCTTTGGCGCTCGTGATCCCAGATTTTTTCGGTTGGCTTGAACATGTTTATTTGGGCGTCATTGGTTATTCTGGATAGATTGTAGGTGTTATGCAAAACCAGCCCGGCTGAATTTCACTGCGCATCTGGCGAGACTGTTTAGCTTAAGGCATTACTGCACTTCCACTTCCGGCTGATCAACGTCATGGCACAAACATTAATCATGACTGAAGCCCGAAGGAGATATTACCTTAACGAGAATTTCCGCTTGGCACCGCGAAAATTGTACATTGATTGCTGTGTCTATATGCGGATAATGGAGAAATGATTCTAAAACCCCGCCTATTCCTTGCTGTGATAACCATGTTGCTGGTGAGCTCCGGCTGTGCGACTTATCAACCGGCACGGACCGATAATATCTGTTCCATCTTCCGTGGTGATACCAGCTGGTATAAGTCTGCCCGCGATGCAAACAAACGCTGGGGAACGCCGGTGTGGGTAATAATGGCAATTGTCGATCAGGAGTCGCGTTTTGTCAGCGATGCACAGCCGGAACGCGACTGGTTTCTGTTTATCCCGTTGCCTCGCCGCTCATCGGCTTATGGTTATGCCCAGGCGCAAGATCCGGTGTGGGAAAAATATATGAAGGATACGGGCAACAGCGGCGATGATCGGGATGATTTTGCCGATGCAATCAACTTTGTTGGCTGGTATACCAACATGACACAGCGCACCCTCGGCATCTCGAAGTGGGATGCCTATCACCAATACCTCGCCTATCATGAAGGGCAAGGCGGTTATAAGAGCGGTAGTTGGAAGCGCAAGGGGTGGTTGAAACAGGTGGCCAACAAGGTCAGGAACAAATCGGCTGCCTATAATGCCCAATTGAAGAAATGCAAACCGGAACTGGATGACAAGGTAAACAGCTGGTTTTGAAACATTTCATTCCGGAAAGCGTCCATCCGCCAACACCATCTTTATCTCCAATTCGTTCAAACTTGATCCTAGACAAACTGCCCGATCGCTGCCTTGCCCTTTAATGTTCATTTACATGCATTTTTGTTAGTTAGGTTTAGGCGGTGGGTGGCAAGCGCGACCGGCCTGCGGCATAAGCAGCGGCTTGGCTGCGCAGTTGGGCAACTGCTAGCGGAGTTTGATTAAACGTTTGCTGTGGAATTATCCCTCAGCACATGTCTGTGGCGACCCCGGTGAATAGACCTTAATGGCGGGACTGTCTGGCAAGCAACCTATTTGTTGAACATCCTGCTCATTGCCGCAGTCATTTTGTCTATCCAACCCACAAGCAAACATACAAGAAACAGGACTACCCCTATCAGCATTCCAATTCCAAGTGCTGCAGCAGTTGAATTCATAGTTCATCTCCTTAAGGTTTCTTAAAATTAGCAATCGCCTCGCGCTGGTGATCCGGCAGATTTGAATGTTTCTAAAAAACTGCCGTCAGCGAGCATGATATTAACCAACCGGCTTTTTACTATGAAACCCGCAAAAGCATACCAAAAACAAGATGGCATATTCCAGATTGATGAATGACAAGAACACACTTCAAGAAAAAATATAATGTTCCCTGCCTGCCATCCCAATACTAAGGGTTTGGATACGAAAATGAAAGACACATTTCATTTATTGCAAACATATTTGTATCAAGATATTTTCAATAAGTTATGGGCGAAGTTTTTTGATATGCTTAAAAGGACAAGAATCGGAACAATCACGAGACGTTGAACGTTCAATCACTGATGGATGTTGATCGCCTTTAATCTCAAGGAGAATTCAACCATGGAAATTACAGGATATTTGAAAGTTATAATTGTTTGTTTCGCGGTGGCCATCCCGGTAACAGTTGTGTTTTTGGTTTACAGAATAGTATTTGCCGGATTGAATTCGATTCCAACTTCACGCAGAGCCGTAAATGCCGATGAAGAAACTGCAAATCCAGAAAATGCGCTGGACAGCAAGTCGGCAGAAACTGAAGCCGGAAATCTGAAGTCTGAAAACTGATACTGATATGCAATGATCAGGATGGCAGAGTCGGCCATTATTAATATTGCAGATATACCCATCGATCCGCCGCAAATTCAATTTCTCAGATGACGCCCAACGATTAAATTCACATTCCCTTTGGGCGATTTTCCAAAGTGACATCCCGGGAATTTATAACACGCTGCTTCTCAAAAATAACCAGGGCTATCCCGCCTAGAATGGCAAGGGACGCCAATATCAAGCGCAGCGTGATGGGTTCATCAAGCAACAGGACGCCACCCAGGCCGGCAATGACCGGGACGCTAAGCTGCACTGTCGCCGCCTTGGCTGCCTTCAGCGCGGGCAATACGGCGTACCAGATTGAATAGCCGATACCGGATGTCAATGCGCCCGACGCAATTGCATAGCAGAATCCGGCGCTATCAAGAGAAGCGCGCCCGGCCATCAATACGCTCAATGCTGCCGCGAATGGAACAGCGCGAATAAAATTTCCCGACGTTACCCTGAGCGGATCTCCCGCCCCCCTGCCGCGCAACGAATATATGCCCCATGCGGCCCCGGCAGCCAGCATCAATATGGAGCCGAACATCGGCGGTGCGGATAGTCCCGGCAGCAACAGTCCGACCAGCCCGGCAAGCGCGATGACCAGGCCGGCCATTTGCAGTTTCAGCAGGCGCTCGCCGGTCCGGATGCCATGGCCTATCATGGTTACCTGGACCGCGCCAAACAGCAGCAGCGCACCCGTTGATGCTGGCAGACTGACATAGGCAAAGGAAAAACCGGCCGCGTACACAAATAGCGCAAATGCCGACAGCCAGTTTCCCCGGCCAACTTGGGTACCGCGACCCATGCGCACAATCAGCCACAGCATCATCGCACCGGATATCAAACGTATCGTGGTAAAACTGGCCGCATCAATGCCGGTGTGCATGAGCGCGGCGCGGCACAGTAATGAGTTCCCCGCAAATGCAACCATGGTCAGCGAGGTGAGGAAGATTATGCGCGAATATGGCATCGATGATTTCAATAGTGGTGTTGTACTTTCTACCCAGGGATTAGGAACACTACAAGCAAGCAGCAAATTAACGCGCCTCGATCCGTCACCCCGCCTTGTGGCTATGTTTGGCAGCAGGCTGCGTCAATCAACTGCCGTGCAATACTCACCGGCTCGGGCAAAGCGGGTAACGAGTTGCGCGAAAACCATTGTGCATCCTCGATTTCCAGCGGATCTGGCTTGATCACACCACCTGCATAATCGGCAAAAAACGCCACCATCAATGAGTCCGGGAAAGGCCAGGATTGACTTCCGAAATACCGGAGATTTGAGATTTCGATTCCAACCTCCTCAAGTACTTCGCGGCTTGCGCATTGCTCCAGCGTTTCGCCGGCTTCCACAAACCCGGCCAGGGCACTGAACACGCCGGGTCGGAATCGCGGGCTGCGTGCCAGCAACAATTCATCGCCACGGCTGATCAATACCATCACGGCCGGCGAGATTCTCGGGTAGGCCACCAGGCCGCATGCCGGACACAGCATCGCGAATTGCCCCGTCCTGATGGCCGTTAATGCGCCACACCTGCCGCAGCAGTGGTGGTTCTTCTGCCAGTCCAGAAGTTGAATCGCACGTCCTGTCAAAGAAACTGCCTCGGCGCTGGCCAGGCTGAAAAAACCGCGGACCGGCATCAGCTCCCCGGAAATATTTTCAGGGAGTTTGTCCAAATCGGCGGCATAGCAACTAATTCCCTGCCATTCACCGACCAGCAATGCGTCCCTGGGATTACCAAAATCCGACGCCCGCCCACTCGGAAAAATATTTCTGCCAGTCTTGTCAATTGTAGTGAGCAATTGATTTTCACAGCGAAGCAGCCAGTAGCTCAATTCGTTCATGTGCTTTTAAATCATAAAATGAAATTTGAAATTACTTGCCCCGTAGTTGCATTTTATACACAAACAAACAGGCTACGCCCCTGTATCACCCGCGGTTCTTTCGGCGTCGATCGAGCAGGTAGACGGCAAGGGTAACAAGGATGATCATGCCGATAATGAGGATGGGTGCCCAGGAACCGAAGACAGCGGCGCGGATATAGAAGTCGGACAGCAGATAGGCCCACCCTACGATGGTTACATAGGAACCGGCAAGCACCACCGACAGCGTCAACGCGGCGGGAAAACCGAGCAGGTAACCGACAGCGCTGCCCAATACCGGCCCGGTCATCCAGAAGGGGAACCAGACGAAGAGAAACAGCCCTGGGACGCCGTAGCGGCGCACCCTGTCGTGATTGCGCTCGGCGGCAGCATGTATGCGATCCAGAAAGTATTTCAGTCTTGGAAACTCCACCAGCTTGAGTAAGCTAAAAACAAACACGGGATAAAACAACAATACCAACACCGTCTCCACCCACATGACCACCGGTATCACAAGGGCGTGGCCGAATCCATTGGCATAGCCCACTGACATGGACACGATCATGCCAAAAGCCATGTCGGTAAAGATCATGGCGCCCATCATGCGCGAGGTTTGCGGCGACCAGATGGCGATCAGCCCCATCATGATGAGACCGGCAAGCGCGCTGGCAATACCTAACAACAGGATGCGCCCTTCCGTCATCCTGAACAGCTGAAGCCAAGTTAGTTTGCGCGCATGCTCGTCGGTGGAAATCACAGCATCCTCGATCAAATTATTTTTCTGCATCATATTTATCACACCAGGCGCCCTTTGGTAACCGGGTGCCTTTCACATGTTGATTTACAATCATTACCAGCTCGACACCGCCGGATCTGGCTACGAATCGCAATGCCAATCCAGCGTCAGTAGCTGACCGAATAAACCTAAACCTCCCGGGACCCCATTCTGGACCCAATTCAGTTATTTGCTAAATGGTTAAATGTTGACAGCCGATGCTTTGCTATGTACTTTGCGTACCGATCAAATAATTGAATAAAAAATTCAAATGATCGTTGTAGCAGATTGCTAGATACACCGCCTCACACCTAATAACCAGAGGAGAAACACATGAACGCACGGAGTTTGATTTTGTCTGCAATGGCAGGCATCGTGGCATTGGGCCTTTCGGCCACCAGTTACGGACAGGATGTTAAAGTCCTCAAGCTTTCCCACCAATTTCCAGCATCTGTCGATTTCCGTGATCAATTGGCTCAAAAATTCGCCAAGGAAGTCGAGGAAAAAACCGGTGGCTCGCTGAAAATCGAAATTTATCCCGGCAGCTCGATGATGAAACCCAAGAGCCAGTTTGGCGCACTTCGCAAAGGCATTTTGGACATGTCCGTGTTGCCACTTGCCTATGGCAGCGGTGAAGTACCCGAAGTCGGCCTGACCCTGATGCCGGCACTGGTCCAGAGCTATGAACAGGGATTGCGCTGGAAGACTGCCCCAATCGGCAAGGAATTGGACAAGATTCTCGAAGCCAAGGGGATCAAGATCGTGACCTGGCTGTGGTGCGCCGGCGGCATCGTCAGCCGCGACAAGCCCATCGTCAGCCCAGACGATGTAAAGGGCCTTAAAGTCCGCGGGGGAGATAAAACGATTGACCTGATGCTGCAGGGTGCCGGCGGTTCCGAGACGAACGTTCCTTCGAGCGACATCTACAGCGCAATGTCCTCGGGTGTGCTGGATGCAGCGGTCACCTCCAGTACTTCGCTGATCAGCTACCGTCTTTATGAAGTCTCCAAGTACGTGACCACAGCACAAGACAAGACCTTCTGGTTCATGTTCGAACCATTGCTCATTTCCATGAACACATGGAATTCGCTGACGCCTGCCCAACAGAAGGTGGTGATGGAAGTCGGCGCATCGCTCGAACCATTTGCCATGGCCGGTGCAAAAAATGATGACAAACGTCTCGGCGAGGTTTACGCCAAGGCTGGAGCCAAAGTCATGGAGATGCATCAGGCTGATTTTGACAAGTGGCTGGCCATTGCCAAGCGCACTTCTTACGCAGACTTCGCCAAGGAAGTGCCGGACGGCAAAAAGCTGCTCGACATGGCTCTTTCAGTCAAGTAATCATGAACATGACCCCCCACCATGGCGCCGGCATGACGCCGGCGCAGGTGGGTGGCCGGTCCGTCTGGCGCAGATTTGCGCAGACGGTCAAGGGCTTCAATGTCCTGACCGGCTATCTATCCGGCATTACCATAGTCGTCACCAGCATCATCGTGTGCTATGGCGTGGTGATGCGTTATTTCTTTTCATCCCCGATAAACTGGGGACTGGAAATGTCCATTTTCCTGCTTATCATCGCCACCTTCATGAGTGCCGGCTACACCCAGCTGCAGCGTGGTCATGTGGCCATCGAAGTGCTGGACCACCTGCTATCCCCGCGTGCCAACCGGTGGCGTTATCTTGTCGGCGACGCGCTGTCGTTGATCTTTTGTGCGGTACTGGCCTGGAATTCCTGGGGGTTCTTCCATGAAGCTTTTCGCGACGGTCGGGTTACCGACAGCACTTGGGGTCCCAAGCTTTGGGTCCCTTACATCTTCATGGCAATTGGCATGACAGCACTTTCTCTGCAACTCCTGGTTCAGATCACAGACTCGCTGATCGGCTGGAAGGGGCACCCGCATGCAACCGGACCGGAGTGGAAAGAATAATGGATACAGGCACGGTCGGCTTACTCTACGGCGGGATAACCCTGCTGCTGCTTTTTTCGGGCATGCCTATCGCTTTTGCGCTGGGTCTTTCTGCGTTTGGCTTTATCGTGGTATTCATGCCGACACCGATGATCCATTACATGGCTGAAACCATATTCTCCGAACTCGATAACTTCACCCTGCTGACCATCCCCCTGTTCGTGCTGATGGGCGCGGCAATCGGCAAAACCAGAGCCGGAGCGGATGTATACAACTCGCTGAACGCTTGGATGTACAAAATTCCGGGCGGACTCGGGCTGGCCAATGTATTTGCCTGTGCGGTTTTTGCCGCCATGTGCGGCTCGAGCCCTGCGACCTGCTCAGCGATTGGTTCCTCGGGCATTCCGCAACTGGTCAAGCGCGGCTATTCGGAGGGACTCGCAACCGGACTGATTGCCGCCGGCGGCACGCTGGGTATTCTGATACCCCCTTCCATCACGCTGATCCTGTATGGCCTTGCTTCAGAGCAATCCATCGGCCGGTTGTTCATGGCCGGCATTGGCCCGGGCATACTATTGGTCGTACTGTTCGCCTGCTGGGTGATGTTCAAGTACAGCCTGGAACGCAAATCCGCCTACGCGGCAGTTGACTCTGCCAAACATGCGATCATGGAAAATGACCAGTTCAGCTGGCGTGACCGTATGGAGTCCCTGCCCCGCCTGCTACCCTTCCTGGTCCTGATTGCCGTGATCATGATCGCCTTGTACGGCGGCTTGGCCACCCCTTCGGAAGTGGCCGGCATCGGTGCCGCCGGTGCGCTGATCATGGTAATGACCCTCTACAAGTGCTGGCGCCACGAGGATATCGTTGCTATTCTTTCCGGAACGGTTCGCGAAAGCACGATGATCATGATGATCATTGCCACTTCCGCACTGTTCACCTTCGTGATGAGCTATCTTGGCGTGACCCAGCAGGCCGCAACCTGGCTGGTCGGCTTGGGCCTTTCCAAATGGGCATTCTTTTTTGGCGTTAACATTTTCATTGTCGTGCTGGGTTTCTTCCTGCCGCCGGTGGCCATCATACTCATGGTGACGCCCATCATTCTTCCTACACTTAAAGCGATGGGAATCGACCTGATCTGGTTCGGCGTCATCATGACCATACTGATGGAAATGGGACTCATCCATCCGCCGGTCGGACTCAATCTGTTCGTGATCAACGGCATCGCGCCGGACATCAAGCTTAAATCCATCATCTGGGGAACCATGCCGTTCATCGGGCTGATGGTATTGGGCATTTTCATCCTGTGCATGATTCCTGACATTGCCGTGTGGCTACCCAACCATTTTTACAAGGGCAGCTGACCTGAGTCTGGCGGCAGTTACTCCCGGTAACAGGTTTTACTGCCATAGCCATGCTGCTTTGTGGCAAACTAGCGCCCGTTTATACACATCCTCCCCGCTGCCTTGCAACCTTACGAATTATTTATCGGACTGCGCTACACACGAGCCAAACGGCGCAACCACTTCATTTCCTTTATTTCGCTGATCTCTGTACTGGGCATGGCGCTGGGCGTGATGGCATTGATCGTCGTGTTGTCGGTGATGAACGGGTTCCAGAAAGAGATACGCACGCGCATGCTGGGCGCCACCCCGGACCTTGAGGTGGTTGCCGATGGCGGCCGGATAGCGAACTGGCAAGCCGTATACGACAAGGTCAGGCAGAATCCGAAAATCCAGGCCGCCGCGCCATACGTGGGCGGACAAGGCATGCTGTCGTTCGGTCAAAACGTGCAAGGGGTGATGGTGCGCGGCATCGATCCGGCAGCGGAAACTGCCGTCACTGCGCTGTCCAACAAAATGAAGTCAGGTTCATTGTCAGATTTGCGCAGCGGCGAATTCGGCATCGTGCTTGGCGTCGATCTGGCACGCGCACTCGGCGTGCAACCCGGCCAGAAGATCATGCTGATCGCCCCGCAAGGACAGATTACGCCCGCCGGAATGATGCCCCGGCTCAAACAGTTTCGCGTGGCGGGTATCTTCGAAATCGGCATGGCGCCCTACGACGACAACCTGGCGCTGATTAACATCAACGACGCGCAGAAGCTGTTCCAAATGGGCGATGCGGTAACCGGTATCAGTGCCAAGGTGCGCAATATCGATCTTGCACCGGAAGTCGCGAGCGCAATACAGCGCCAGTTGCCCGACAATCTTTACGCGAACGACTGGACTCACCAGAACAGCAACTACTTCCGCGCAGTGGCCATGGAAAAGCGCATGATGTTCATCATTCTGTCGCTAATCGTCGCGGTGGCCGCTTTCAATATCGTGTCGACACTGGTGATGGCGGTCACCGACAAGCAGTCCGATATCGCCATCCTGCGCACGCTGGGCGCTTCGCCGCGCAGCATCATGAAAATTTTCATCGTACAGGGTATCGTGATCGGCGTGTTCGGCACCCTGCTCGGCGCCGTCAGCGGTGTCGTCATTGCGCTGAACCTGGATGTGATCATGCCGTTTATCGAACACCTGTTCGGCGTGCATTTTCTTGCCAAGGATGTGTACTACATCAACGAATTGCCCTCCGACCTGCGCTACCACGAAGTTATCGTGGTCACCGGCGTCTCTTTCCTGATCAGCCTGCTCGCCACTCTCTATCCCAGCTATCGGGCATCGCAAACGCAACCGGCGGAGGCGCTGCGCTATGAGTGAACGAGAGGGTAAAGCTACTGGCTTTGGGCACCCGCCGGCCTCCCCGTTGCTGGGAAACCAAGCCGCTGGAACCGTGATTTCCTGCCGTGATCTGGGCAAAACATTCACACTGGGCATGGCGGATGTGGCGGTGCTGAAGGGTATAAACCTCGATGTGCAACGCGGCGAGCGTATCGCCATCGTAGGTGCTTCCGGTTCTGGCAAGAGCACGCTGTTGCACCTGCTTGGCGGGCTGGACAATGCCAGCGGTGGCAGCGTGCAGATACTCGGGCAGGATGTGCATAAAATGAATGAAACGCAGCGCGGCGAAATGCGCAACCGTTCATTGGGCTTCGTTTACCAGTTCCATCACCTGCTGCCGGAATTTACCGCACTGGAAAACGTCGCGATGCCATTGCTGATACGCGGAATGAAACGCACGGATGCCGCGCCGATCGCAGCTGCGATGCTGGAACAGGTCGGGTTGGCACATCGCCTGGAACATCATCCTTCCGAATTGTCCGGCGGCGAACGACAGCGCACTGCGGTGGCGCGCGCACTGGTCACCGAACCCGCCTGCGTGCTGGCCGATGAGCCGACCGGCAATCTCGACCGCGGTAGCGCACAGGCATTATTCGACCTGATGCAGCAGCTCAATGAAAAACTCAACACCAGTTTCATCGTGGTCACCCACGATATTCAACTGGCAAAGCGCATGCAGCGTATGCTGCGTCTGGAGGATGGCCTGTTGCAACCCGGGTAACCAATCCGGAAAATTTTATCGTGCTAAGATGAATGTAATATTTACTTGATCAACGAGGAGGAATGAAAATGCGATTTACAAAAACGATGTTGGTTTTGACGGTTGTAGCGCCGCTGATTATCGGCTTGGGTGGATGCACCAGCATGATGATCGGTGTACGCGCAGGCTCGGACCGTGTGTCGCTGGCCGATGCTAACCAGGTTGGCGCCTGCCAGTCCAAGGGACAAACCATCGTCAGCGTGGTTGCCAAGGTCGGATTTATCAAGCGACTTCCGGATGCCGTTGAAGCCGATTTGTACCAGTTGGCACGAAACAATGCCGTTGATGCCGGTGCGGATACCCTGGTCAAGGGAGAATCCAAGGAATTCGGCCAGCGCACTTTTGCCATGTACAAATGCCGGCCGTGATCTGAATGTCAGCATGCCAACTGATTTTCTGCACCTAGACCAGCATTACGGTCATAAGGAACGGCTGACCAAGACGTTCCGGCACGATTAGTTCGCGAATGACTTCTGGAGGAGTCTAAACAAGGCTGTCCAGTGACGTTCGGCCGCACTTAGCTCGTATACAGGGTGGTCTGGAACCGCGAAGCCGTGGCGTGCACCGGGGTAGATCTCGATCAAATGTTCCACCCCTGCCTCGGTCAATGCCTGTTCCAGACGGCCTTGCTGTTCATTGCTAAACGACTTGTCCTCAACCGCCCCGCCAATATAAACGCGGCCTGAAATATTTCTTACAAAGTGATGGGGGCTATCAGGTTGATCTGTGGCCAAATTGCTTCCATGAAACGACGCCACTGCCGCGAACTGGCCGGGAAACGCGCCGGCTGCGGCCAATGAAACATTTCCGCCCATACAATAGCCGGTCGTAGCGAACCGCTCCCTCCTGACCTCGGGCCGGGCCCGCAGGAATTCGATGAATGCCTCCGCGTCGCTGACCTTCTGGTCCCGATTGAGGCTGGTCACGAGCTTCATGAATTCTTCGCGCAATTTCGGATCGGCCACAATCCGGAACGGGATCATGGGCGCATAGCTACCAATGCGGTAATAGAGATCGGGCAGCAACACCAGATATCCGCCATCAGCCAGGCGCTGGGCCATTTCCCACATCACCGGACGGATACCAAACCCATCCATGAAAAAAATCACGGCCGGCCAGGGGCCTGTTGTGTCGTTGGGGGTAAACACCGAAGCCGGGCAGATTCCATCGCGGGTCTTGATCGATACGTCAAGGCGGGACATGGTCAGTTTCCTCAAATAAATTTAGTGGTTTGATTGAGCCGGAGGGTACGCATCTTCTCCCACCATATTTATGCATCGGCCGCGCTCATGGTGTCAGCCAATCTGGTAATGGTTGCGGATATAGGCACAGCCATTCCGGCACAACACGGGCGTCATCATATTACCCGTGCCTGCGCTGTTTTCTCGCCCGCCATCTGATCACCACCACCACACGCCACACCACGCGTACTGCAAAATATCCGGTAATGGCCAGAATCAGCCCAAGCAAGGGCAAGCCTATCAGCAATGGTTTGCCCAGCATTAGCATCAATGCCCACAATTCCGAGGGCCAGTTCTGCCAATGAATTTGCGGAAAAACCAGATGGCCCATTACTGTACCGCTGTGTACTCCGCTGAACCATGCACCCAGTTCATACGCCACCACATAGAGCGGCAAGATGGTAAACGGATTGGTGTAAAGCGTTGTGAGCGCCGCTACCGGCAAATTGACACGCAGCAACACGGACAACAGCGCCGCTGAAATCATCTGCAGCGGGCCCGGGACCAGGCCGCAGAACAAGCCCACCGCGACACCGCCCGCCACCGAACGGCGATGCAGATGCCACAGATTGGGATGGTGCAACCAGTTGCCGAACGGTTTCAGCCAGCGCTGGTTCTTCACTGTATCCTGGGATGGCAACAATTTCCGGAATAAATTACGCATGCCCAATTCTATCCCCATGCGCTAATCTACGCGCATGGTTCTCTTTACCGCCTGTTTCGCACTCGGGGTGTGGCTGCTGCATCCACGACACAACAAGCTAGAAGCCGTGCCATTGCTTAATTTCGCCTTACATCCATTCCAATATACCAACAGAAATGCCAACAATTGTTAGCGGCTAGGGGGCAAAAGCGAAAGAAAACCGCCTTGCAGAAGCTTCAAAAATTTAAACTATGGGTTATGTTTTCTTCTTGGGATCTGGGCTGGTTCGATATTATCGAATATCACCCAAAATTCCGGATTTAACAAAGAGCCTACCTCAGTAATACTTCTTTCCCAATGATTCGGGCCGTCAATGGCAGGAATAAGTGTTCCAGAAAACTTCACACGTTGTCCATCTTTCAAAGTAGACGCCTGCTGGTAGATCGGCGAACCCAAAGGAGCGTTTTTATTTATTTCGTAAGTGGCTCCCCAAGGGGAATCAATAGCAATGAAAACGTCTTTACCGCCATGCGAAGTTGTTATGGCACTTATTTTTCCTACCCAACCGGCAAAATGAGCCCCATTCCTTGAAATAAAGGCGGAAGTTTCTGCATTAGCTTGGTTGAAAATTGCAGACTTTTGAATCTCATTTATTGCATTGTTATATGACTTAGCTTTACGCGTTCGGATGTGTTCAAAATATGATTGACTGTCGCGTTCTGCAATGAATAGAATTTTTTGAGCATCTACATCACCCTGAGCAGCAGCTTTGCGAATCCACAACAAGCCTTCACCGTAATCCTTTTTTACACCTTGACCTTGTATATATGCCGCACCGAGATCGTATTGCGCAACTGCATTGCCTTGTGCTGCTGCTTTCTGATACCACACCATCGCCTGATTACTATCTTTAGGCACACCTATGCCGTTGGCATACATGTCACCAAGGTTACGTTGAGAATCAGAGTCTCCTTGATCTGCTGCCTTACGAAGCCATTCCACTGCTTGCTTCTCATTTTTTTGAACACCATTTCCATTGAAATACATTGCTCCCAAATTATGCTGCGCGCCTGCAAACCCCTGATTCGCTGCCCTGCGATACCACTTCAAAGCTTTGGAATAATCTTTTGGAACACCAATCCCAAGGTCATACATGCCACCCAAGTTGTTTTGAGCTTTTGCTAATCCCTGCTCAGCCGCCTTGCGAATCCACTCAATTGCCTGCCTATAATCTTTGGAGACCCCTTTACCGTTTTCATACATAACCCCCAAAATATTTTGGGCAGCCGCATTGCCTTGCTGAGCCAACGGTCTGACTTTTTCCAAAGCTTTGGTGTAGTCGCCTTTATCGAAGGCTGTATTAGCTTCTTCTATGTCTGCATGCACTGATATTGCGTAAAACAGAACAACCAGTGCACTTAGGGCTGCAAGTTTCATTTTCATGAAAACCTCACTTTGAATTCTAACTTGTCATGGTGTTGCCGATTGTGCGGACTAGCAATATTACCCCGCTAACTATCCCACCAATCACCCCGTTTGTCTGTCAGCCATTTTTTCTTGCGCCACTTCTTGCGCTACTTCCGCAGCCCACGCTTCCGCGCTCTCGGCTTTCCCCGGGTTGACTATGTATGGCGCATTATGGAATATGATGACT
>Ga0307375_10001612_pt1 | contig 24367 bp, 22 predicted proteins | sample TR1MG_FD_202531 | JGI IMG/M metagenome (GOLD analysis project Ga0307375, IMG submission 202531) | Soil microbial communities from Risofladan, Vaasa, Finland - TR-1 | ecosystem: Environmental > Terrestrial > Soil > Coastal area > Acid sulfate soil | place: Finland: Risofladan, Vaasa | collected...
GTCCCGTTCGTGCCGTGGTTCCCGCTGATCTCCGTGGTGCTCTGCGGTGGACTGATGACCGGGCTCACGGTGATCACCTGGATTCGTTTCTTCGTCTGGCTGATCATCGGACTGGTGATTTACATCTTCTACAGCCGCAAGCGCAGCGAGTTCGCGCCGAAGCAGGATTAAATCCAACGATGCGGGTGACCCGTCCTGGCTCCGCTAGGGCGGGTTTTTGCTTTGCTTGTGTGGCGCGGGCGCCCTCGCCCGCGGTAGTCCGTTTTTGCCGTTGTTTTTTCTGACTCATGTCCGATCCGTGCGACTCTGTGCTCATCCGTGGCGTCTTTGCTTTGGCCGTCCGTTCGTCATTCGTACTTCCCAATCAGCAATCGACAATGCTTCTGTGGTGAAATAGAACCGTGACCACCGCGCCCTCATCCTTCATCCTCTCGCTGCCCAAGGCCGAGTTGCATCTCCACCTGGAGGGCACGGTTGATCCGGCGACGCTCTCCGAGCTTTCGCGGCGACACTGCACGCCCTTGGCGGCGGACAACAATCGCTACACCAATGTTGAAGACAGCGGCCGTGTGCTCAGCGAAGACGACGTTCGGGTGCTCTACTCCTACACCGACTTTGTTGGATTCCTTATGGCGTTCAAGGCCGTCACCGAACGCCTGCGCACCGCGGAAGATTACGAGCTCATCACCTACCGCATGATGCAGAAGCTGGCGGCGCAGGGAGTCGTGCACGCGGAAGTGTTTGTCTCGGTCGGCGTGCTCTTCTGGCGCGGACATCCCATCGACCCGCTCTTTGAAGGAATGGAAGCCGGACGCCTTCGCGGCGAGCGTGACTTCGGCATGACGCTCTACTGGATCTTTGACGCTGTCCGCAACTTCGGCGCCGAAGAAGCGCTCAAGGTGGCGAAGAAAGCCGTGGAGTATCGCGAGAGGAACGTGATTGGCTTCGGCATCGGCGGCGACGAGCGTCGCGGCGCTCCGGAAGAGTTTCGCAATGCCTACCGCTACGCGCGAGAGCACGGCCTGCGAACGTCGTGTCACGCTGGCGAGACGACCGGGCCTGAGTCGATCAGCGGCGCGCTCGATGCATTGCACACCGAACGCCTTGGCCACGCGCTCTCCTTGCAGCAGTCTCCGGAGCTGTTGCAGCGCGTCGTTCGCGAGCAGGTACCGCTCGAGTTGTGCATCGCAAGCAACCAGCGCACCGGTTGCTGTCCGCGCATCGAAGACCACCCGGTACGAAAGTACTTTGACGCCGGAGCCATGATCACGTTGAATACGGACGACCCTGAAATGTTCCAGACGTCACTCGCACACGAGTACCAACTGGCGCAGGACGTCCACGGTTTCAGCGAAGGAGAGCTGCGGCAACTCGCGATGAATTCCATCCGTGCCTCGTGGCTCCCCGACGAACGGAAATCAGAGTTACTGAAAAGGTACTAGGTGTTAGGTATTAGGCACTAGGGGTTGGCGAGAAAGTACCGGGCATCTGTTATGCGAAAGCCACTCTTATCTTATCCGTCAACACGCCTTTTCTAGCACCTGGTACCTGGCACCTTCTTTACGGAGACCCTTCTTGCCCAAGCATATCGGCATTGTCGCCTGCAGCGCGGAAGGCGCTGCCTTGTGTTATCGCACCATCTGCGCTGAGGCCCCAGCCCTCATGGGCCGTCACACGCATCCGGAAATTTCCATGCACACCCACCCCCTCGGTTTGTACATGGAATGCATCTACCGTGACGACTGGGCCGGTGTCGCGGAGTTAATGCTCTCGTCGTCCGCGAAGCTCAAGGCGTGCGGCGCGGATTTCCTGCTCTCGCCGGACAACACCATCCACCGCTCGTTCTCCATTGTGGCGGAGAAGTCGCTGCTGCCGTGGCTGCACATTGTCGAGGAAGTTGCGGAAGAAGCCCGGCGGCGCGGCTTTAAGCGCCTCGCCATTACCGGCACGCGTTACACCATGGAAGGGCCGGTCTATCCAGAGATCCTGCAAGCGCACGGCATCGAATACCGTATTCCCACGCCGCTCGACCGTGGACGCATCAACACCATCATCTTCGACGAATTGGTGAACGGCATTTTCCGGTCGGAGTCACTCGGCGTCTTCCAGGGAGTTATCGACCGCATGAAGGCCGAGGGTAGCGATGCCGTGGTGCTTGGTTGCACGGAGATTCCGCTGCTGGTAACGCCGGAAACCTCGTCGCTGCCGATCCTCGACTCCACCCGCCTGCTTGCCCGCGCCGCCCTCCGTCGCGCGCTCGAAGACTGATAGAGAAACAAAACTGCCGCGGATCGGCGCGGATTTTCACGGATCACCGACAAATCAAATCCGTAAGAATCCGCGCAAATCCGCGGCTGCTCTCTAGAACATCGCTGCGAACCCGGCGGTGACCAACTTCCACACCAGGAACGAACCAAAGATGGTGGCGAATGCCGTGCCGCGCTTCACCTTGCTATTCGAGGAGAAGCCGATGGCGAGCAGCACCATGATCCAGATGTTGAAGATGTCGATGCCGGTCAGGAAAGTGTGCAGGAATTTGTGGGACTGATCGACAATCGCCCCGAGGTTTGTCGCCACCGGATTCTGCACGTCAAATCCGTCCGGGTCGGCGAAAAACATCACGACAATACCGAGAATGGACGCGATTAGCGATGGCAGGTAGGCGTAGACGGTGATGGCAAATGATCTGCCATAGGGCACCTCCGCACCCAACCCAAAGTTAAACAGCGCCATCAGGATGGCGGAGATGATCGCAAACGAGATCAGCAGGATGATCGGCGACGCGTACGAAAGGTACTTCGTGACCGTCACCTGTATTGCTATCTGCCGGTCTCTCTGGTCGGGCGGCAACTTGTCGAAGCGATCCTGCGCGGCCGCGTTCTTTGAGATCTGTGTCCGGACAATCCGGTCGAAGCCGATCTGTTTCTGCATGACGCCGACAAAAATCAGCGTCACGATAGACATGATGAGCCACGGCACCCACCAGCTTGCATTGCGCTGCAAGTCGGTGAAGGTCGACGAGGGAGCGGCGAAAACGTTGACGAGTCTTGCCCCCTCGCTGAGACCGGGGGCTTCGGGCGTGACTGGGGGAACGGCAGGTGTGCTCATGAAGGCTCCAATCCATGGCGGCCTTGTGGCCGGATTCGATACGGTTGGAATTCCGGCGCGATTGTACCGCAAAACCTGCATCCGGTGGGCTTTCCAAAGCTGTCAATTCTGTAAATTGACGTGCTGTGCCAATCGGGAACTTGAAATTGCGGCTAGAAGCGAATCTCCGGCGTAGCGTTCAGCAGCGTTCGCGTGTAATCGTGGCGCGGTGCGGATGTGATCTGTTCCGTGCTTCCCATTTCGACAAGCTTGCCATGGTGCATCACGGCGATCCTCGTCGCCAGGTAGCGCACCACCGGCATCGAGTGCGAAATGAACAGGTAGGTCAGCGAGAACTCTCGTTGCAAGTCGCGCAGCAGATTTACAATCTGCGCGCCCACGCTCACGTCCAGCGCCGATACCGGCTCATCCGCAACGATAAACCGTGGCCGCAGCGCCAGTGCGCGAGCAATGCCGATGCGTTGACGCTGTCCGCCGCTGAATTCGTGCGCAAAACGCGGCAGTGCCGAGGCATCGAGCCCGACGGCTCGAATCAATTCTTCCGCCCGCTGACGCAGTACCTTGCGGTTGGGGCGCTCATGAATCACCAGCGGTTCGGTAATGATCTGTGCGACTGTAAAGCGCGGGTCGAGCGAGCCGAACGGGTCTTGGAAGACAATCTGCATGTCGCGTCGCGCCCGTCGCATCTCGCGCGAGGAGAGCGAAGTCAGATCGCGTCCTTCGAAGCGAACGACGCCGGAAGTAGGCTCAATGAGGCGGAGAATCAGTCTTCCGAGCGTGCTCTTACCCGAGCCGGATTCGCCCACCAAGCCAAGAGTTTCGCCGGCCTCGATCGTCAACGAGACGCCATCGACGGCACGAACCTCGCCCTTGGCCTTCCCGCCAAAGGCGTTGCCTCCGAGCGGATAAATCTTCTCCAGTTGTTCCACTTCGACCAGGGCCATGGCTGGAAGGCTAGCAGACGCGGCGATGCGCGTGCCAGTCCCGCGCATAAAATCGACGGCGTGGTCGTGCCTTACTCACGCGGCTTCGCTCGCGTCTCGAACATGGCGGCTTTCGGCAGGAACTTTCCCGGGATAGGTCTTGACCAGCGCGGCCATGGAGACAATTGGCTCGTCGCTCATGTTTACCTTGTGATGCCGGGATTATGCAGGCGCAATGCGCGTTTCCAGCCGTGGAAGAGCGATGCGGGCTGCCCCCACGGAGGTCTGTCGGCAGGCCGTAATTCCGCCCTCCCCTTGGACAACCCGAAAGAGCCATGGTTGGGTTCGGACTCTTACCCCTTGCCGTGCTAGAATTTCCACAGTTTCCTTGCGAGAGAACCGCTTGATCGAACTGGCACCGTCGATTCTTTCGGCCAATTTTGCTCGACTCGCGGAGCAGGTCAAACCTGCCCTTGCAGGTGGTGCAACGCTCTTGCATGTGGACGTCATGGATGGCCATTTCGTCCCGAACCTCACCATTGGCCCGCCGGTGGTAGCGTGTTTGCGCAAGGAAGTGGATGTCCCGCTGGACGTCCACCTGATGATTGAGAACCCTGACTTATTTATCCCAGCCTTTGTGGATGCAGGGGCGAACTGGATTTCGGTTCACCAGGAAGCGGTGGTTCATCTTCACCGCACGATTGAGCTCATACGGTCGCACGGCGTCAGCCCCGGAGTGGTCTTGAATCCGGCAACGCCCGTGCTTCTGCTGGACGATATTATCGGCTTGGTGGATTATGTCCTGATCATGTCGGTGAACCCCGGTTTCGGGGGACAGAAGTTCATTCCGCACTCGCTCACCAAGATCCGCCAACTGGTGGAGTTACGTGCCGCGAGGGGATTGAGCTTCCGCATCGAAGTCGATGGAGGCGTTGCCCTGGATACGGTTGCCGAGGTGGTACGTGCTGGCGCTGAGATCCTGGTCGCCGGAAATGCCGTTTTTGGACACGGTGATGCCCGGCGCAACGCAGAGCAATTGCTGGAAGCGGCCCGCTCCGCCACGCTACAGAAGGCGTAGTCAGACAATCGCGCCGGGTACGGTTCGCGCGAAGTTCAGGACCGGGTCGGCCACGCATCAAGGAGAGGCTCCCCCAACGTCAGGGCCCTCTCGAGGAGTTTCCGGATGTTTCGTCGCATCACCTTTGCCATGCTGCTGGGAGTACTCTTGCTCGCCGGCGCCGCATGCACTAATAAACATGTAAAGAACCCTCTGGCGCAGGTCGACTCCAAGCAGCCCGACAAAGTTCTCTTCGATCGCGCCATGGACGCGATGAAGCACAACAAGTACGACGTCGCGCGCCTCAGTCTCCAGACCCTGATCAACACCTACCCGGATTCCGAATACGTGGCCCGCGCCAAGCTGGGCATCGGCGACTCCTGGTATGCAGAGGGCGGGTCGGCTGCCTGGGCCCAGGCAGAGAGCGAATACAGGGACTTCCAGACGTTCTTCCCCAACATGCCGGAAGCGGCCGAGGCGCAGTACAAGATCGCCGAAATCCACTACCGCCAGATGGAGAAACCCGACCGCGACTACACCCACGCCAAGCGCGCCGAGGACGAGTTCCGCACCCTGCTTCTGCAATATCCAGACAGCAAGCTGGTGCCGGAAGCCCGCCTCAAGCTCTTGCAGGTGCAGGAAGTGCTGGCCGAGCGCGAGTATCGCATCGGGCACTTCTACTACATGCGCGAATCCTGGCCGGCTGCCATCGCGCGCCTCAAGTCGCTGACCGATACTTATCCGCTCTATAGCAAGGCCGACGAGGCGCTTTACGAGTTGGGCGATGCCTATGCCACCGAGGCCAAGCTGATCCGTAACTCCAAGTTGCCGGATACCGCCAAGAACAAGCTGATCCGCGAGTATGAGGACAATGCCGCCACTGCATTCTCCAAGATCATCACCCGTTATCCGGTGATGCCGCGTGCGGAAGATGCCAGGAAGCGTCTGGCCGAACTTGACCGCCCGATTCCTAAGCCGACTGAAGAGGCCATCGCCCTCAACAAGAAGGAAGTAGAGAGTCGCGGAAGCGTCGGCCGCGTCGATCGCATCATGGACAACTTCCACAAGCGTCCCGAGGTGGCAACCGCAACGAAGTTCGGAGAGCCGACGCTGGTTGATCCGAAGCAAACGGATGCCGCTACCATCGTCCGTTCCGCCAACGAAGAAGTATTGGCAGGTCTGGAAGAAGCGCGGAAGGCAAATAACAAGGTGTCGGTGCAGCCGGTCTCGGGAGATGGCAAGATTCCCGAGAGCCAGCCGACGCCGCGTTCTGATCCTTCCACCGTCACCACTGGGGTGCAACCGGCGCCGGGCGACCAGGCCGCGCCTCCACCGGCACAGGTCAACGAAATCAACGATGGACAGTCCTCCAGTTCGTCAAAGGCGTCAACTTCCGGCTCCGGGAAGAAGCAGAAGGATACTTCTTCCAGCAAGAGCAAGAAGAAACATGGACTGCGCAAATTGATCCCGTTCTAGATTCGCGTGAATGCCCGCCAGGCCTTGCCCGGCGGGCTTTTCGCGTTTTGGGCCTCCGTTACCAAATGACAGGCCCTTCCGAGGCGAGTGAACCGTTGACGGAGATGGACTTAAGAGCTAAGGTCTGATTTAGCTCGCTAGTCGAGAAGGACTTCTCGTGTCTCTAAAAATCCTGCTTGCCGATGACAGCATGACCGCCCAGAACATGGGCCGGAAAATCCTGGCGGATGCCGGATATGAAGTCGTGCCTGTCAGCAACGGTGCGGCAGCCCTCAAGAAGATCGCCGAAACCAAGCCGCAAATTATCATCCTGGACATTTACATGCCGGGTTACACCGGCCTTGAAGTGTGCGAGCGCATCAAGGGAAAGCCCGAAACAGCCAAGACGCCCGTGCTTCTTACCGTCGGCAAGATGGAACCTTATCGTCCGGAAGACGGAGCCAAAGTCAAAGCCGATGGTGTCATCGTCAAGCCGTTCGAGGCCACGGAACTCTTGGCGGCGGTGAAGCGAATCGCGGAGAAATTGGGCATTAGCGCTGCGGCCTCCGGCGGCTCCGCCGACTTCGAGAAGACTGTCCTGCTGCAAAAGCCCCCCGTTCAGGAATTCAAGGACGAAACCTACGTACAGTGGAAGTCTGCGACCGACGAGGAGCCCGCGAAAGCACCTGTGGCGAAGGCACCGGCCGGCGAGACTGCCGCGCCTGCGGCTTCCGCGCCGCTCTACCAGGAGGCTTCCGAGCAGGCAACGCCTTTTACCATGAACGTAATGCCGCAGGGTACCGAGTCATCGGAACAGGCCTCCATCCCCGCGCCGGCCCCCGCCGCAATTCCCGAGTTCACCGGATACTCGTCGGAGATCGATCCCAGTCTCCTTGAATCGCAATCGATTCCCGTTCCGTCGGAACCTGTGCCTGCATTTGGTTTGCTGGATACGCTCACAGCGCCTCCGCAGCCTGAGACGCATGCCGAGCCGCCCACGTCGGAAGGTTCGGACCTCAGCGCGATGATGATGGACAGCCTCATGGAGATGCCTCCGCTGGTGACGGCGGAAGAGCAGCCGTCCGACGAGACTGTGCCCGAAGCTTCCGTCGAGCTTGCGCCTGTCGCGCCAGTGGAACCTGCTTCCTCTGAGTCGCCGGTTGAGTTTTCTGTCGCGGCCGAAGCGTCCCCGGAAATGATCGTCATGCCCGATCCGGGTCTGATGTCCCCGGAGGGCGAGTCCATCGAGCCGCCGAGCTTCTCTCCGGAGGGCAATGGCGGTATCGCCGACTTCATGATGGGTTCGGGCCAGGAACCGGCGCCTGAACCTTCCATCGACATTGTCGACGAATTATTTGCAAGCCTCACCGAAGACAATGCAATGGTTCCCGTGGCGGAGCAACTGCCACCTGAGCTCCTTGTATCGGAGCCTCAAGCCGAGCCCGAGGCAGTCGCCGCGCCAGAGGTCGAGCCTCCTGCTCCTCCGGTCGAGCAGAGCGTGCCAGCAGCCGAGCCCGAACCCGAGCCTGCGCCCCCGGAGCCCATGCGCATCGGACTGGAAGCGGAGCCGGTCGACCAGCCGCTCACGCTCGAAGAGCTCGACGCCATGCTTGGGCTCGATCTGCCGCCATTGGACGAGCCAATTCCTGAAGGTGAACCGCAGGCCATGACGCTCGATGGCGAAATAGCGGCGGAGTCTCTCACTCCGGAAGTTTCCGAAGTTCCTCCCGAGACGCTGCCGGAGCCAACCTATTCCGCCCCGGTGGAACCGGACATTGCACCTGAGCCTGAGGCCCCGGTCGAGCCTCTCGTTGAGACCGAGCCTGAATTTGCTGCCGCTCCTCCATCGTTCGCGATAGAAGCTTCCATAGCCGCGGCGCCCGAAGTCGCTCCCCTCGAATCGGTCCCAGAAATCAGCCCGGAGGTGATTCCGCCTCCGAAGGTCGAGCGGCACGAGGACCACGAGTTTGCCGCCGCCATGGCCGCCGCGCTGGATTCTCTCGGCGTGGAATCCTTGCCTGCCACCGCGGCTCCGGAGCATGTGGACGCCGTCGAGGTTTCTGCCCCTGCGCAACTGGCGGACGAATCGACCAGCCATGCGCATATCGCGGACGTCGTGCAGAGAGTCTTCGAACGTTACAAGTCGCAGATGATTGCCGACATCGCTCGCGAGCTCACGCAGGACCACGAAAAGTAATTCTGGAGATGCACTGGCCCTCCCCGCGCGGGAGGGCTTTTTGCTTCAGAATCCGCGGCCGAAGCTATCGCCCGAATTGCTCTTTGTTTTCCTCACCGGTAAACTCGATAGTTACTCTCGTTGAAAGATAATTATCCGAATGCCTCACGATCTTCCCAAGGCGTATGACCCGGGCGCGATTGAGTCGCGCTGGGCTGAATACTGGGTGGAACAACAGCTCTTTACCGTTGAAAATTCCACGCATGACGCATCCAGCCAGCAGGCTTTCACGCTCTTGCTGCCGCCGCCCAACGTCACCGGACGTCTGCACATGGGCCACATGCTCAACCATACGCAGATGGACATCATGGTGCGCTGGCATCGCATGCGCGGCTTCCGGACCCTGTGGCTTCCGGGCACCGACCACGCCGGCATCGCGACGCAGTTGATGGTGGAGCGCCAGCTTGCCGCCGAGGGCAAGAATCGCCGCGACATGGGCCGCGAGGCATTCCTCGAGCGCGTGTGGGAATGGCGCAAGCAGTACGGCGGCGCCATCATCGACCAGATGAAGCGCATCGGCGACTCCGTCGATTGGGGTCGCGAATACTTCACCATGGACGATCACCTCTCGCGTGCCGTGCGCGAAGCCTTCGTCCGTCTCTACGAAGAGGGGCTGGTATATCGCGGCACCTACATCGTCAACTGGTGTCCGCGCTGCGTCACCGCAATCTCCGATCTCGAAGTGGTGCACGAAGAGACGCAGGGCAAGCTGTGGGAGATTCGTTACCCGGTCGTTGGCAGCGACGAATTCATCATCGTCGCTACCACGCGCCCGGAGACGATGCTTGGCGACACTGCCGTTGCCGTGAATCCGCGCGACGAGCGCTACCGCCATCTCCACGGCAAGTCGGTTCGACTGCCGCTGATGAATCGCGAGATTCCGATCATCCTCGATGAGCTTGCCAATCCCGAGTTCGGAACCGGCGCCGTCAAGGTCACACCCGCCCACGATCCCAACGATTATGAAGCCGGCCTGCGCCACAAGCTGCCGCAGATTGCGGTGATGAATGAGTTGGGCCGGATGAACGATCAGGCCGGGTCGTATGCCGGACTGGATCGCTTCGAGGCGCGCGAAAAAATCGTGCAGGATCTCGAAGAGCAGGGTTACCTCGTCGGCATCAAGGACCACGTGCTTGCCATCGGCAAGTGCGACCGTTGCAAGACCATCGTGGAGCCGCGCATCTCCGAGCAATGGTTTGTCGCCGTCAACAAGCAGCCCAGGTCGGGCGGTTTGAGCATGGCTCACGCCGCGATTGAAGTCGTCAAGAACGGATCGATTCGCTTCACGCCCGACAACTACAAGGCCATCTACCTGCAATGGATGGAAAACATCCACGACTGGTGCATCTCGCGCCAGCTCTGGTGGGGACATCGCATCCCCGTCTGGTATTGCCGCCCGTGCGGCGAGATGATCGTCGCCAAGGAGACACCGTCGAAGTGTCCCAAGTGCGGCAACGCCGAGTTGCAGCAGGATGTTGACGTGCTCGACACTTGGTTCTCCTCTGGCCTGCTGCCCTTTAGCGCCATGGGTTGGCCCGACAACGCACCGGATCTGCAATCGTTCTATCCCACGTCGCTGCTCATCACCGGCTTCGACATTCTCTTTTTCTGGGTAGCGCGCATGATCATGATGGGCTGCCACTTCATGAACGCTCCGCACCGGCCCACGCCCGCGCCCACCGATGCCGAAGGCCAGTTGCGCGAATCCGTGCCCTTCCGCGATGTCTACATTCACTCGCTGGTGCGCGATGCCGAGCGCCAGAAGATGTCCAAGACCAAGGGCAACGTTGTCGATCCCATTCAGGTCATCGAAAAGTTCGGCACGGACGCGACACGCTTCACCTTGGCCGCCATGGCGGCTCCCGGCACCGACATTGCATTCAGCGAAACTCGCACCGAGAGCTACCGCGCCTTCGCCAACAAAATCTGGAACGCCGCGCGCTTCCTTTTCATGAACGTCGACCGTTCGGAAGAGGAGAAGAACTGGTCGCTCTCGGAGTTCCGCAACGTTGCGCCGAAGCCGGGTGACGCCGGACTGCCGGGATTCTCCACCGCCACGTTGGAAGATCGCTGGATTCTTTCGCGCTTCAACCGCGTCGCGCAGGAAGCCAACGAGGCGCTGGAGCAGTACCGCTTCCACGAGGCGGCTCACGTCGTCTATCACTTCTTCTGGGGCGAGTTCTGCGACTGGTATATCGAGCTCGTAAAGCCGCGCCTGGCGCCGATTACAGGTGGCGAACGCATCCAGGCGCGGATTGCCTTCGAGAACGTGGTGCGCGTTTTCGAGGCCTCGCTGCGACTGCTGTCTCCGTTCATGCCATTCATCACCGAGGAGATTTGGCACGCTGTCTATGACGGTGTGCCGCCCTGCAAGTCGATTGCGCTTGCCAGCTATCCCAAGCCCGATCCTCAGCAGATACTGTCTTCCGACGAAGCTGACATGGCGATGCTTCAGGAGTTGATCGTCAGCGTGCGCAACATCCGTGCCGAATTAAAGGCGGAACCAAAGGCGAAACTCGACATCGAAGTATTTTGTGACGAGCACCTGCGCGACGTTTTCGAGCGCAATCACGGCGCCGTGCAGCGTCTGGCCAACGTCGAGCGGATTGTCTTCGTCGACGAGTCATTGGCAAAAGTTGCCAACGCCCGCAGCAGCGCGCGCTTTGATGTCCGGTTGGTGTACGAACAGAAGGTTGATGTCGCCGCCGAACGCGAGCGCCTCACCAAGGACGTGGAGCGGCTGACGAAGGAAATTGCAAAAGCGGAAGCGCAGTTGAAGAACGAGTCCTTCCTGGCGAAGGCTCCGGCAAATGTCGTGGACGGCCTGCGGAAGAAGCACGACGAAAACGTGTTGCTGCTGGAGAAGGCGCAGGCCGCTCTCAGCGAACTGGAAGGTAAATAGAGGCTCATCATGGACTGGACCAGCCGCCGTGCCACTGCCATCGTGGAAACCGCGCTGACCGAGGATCGCGCCACGCGCGATGCCACCACCTATGCCTGCATCGATCCGCAGCAGCAGGCCACCGCCACCGTGCTCGCCAAGCAGGACTGTGTGCTTTCCGGCGTCGGCGTCATACAGCGCGTGCTCGATGTCTTCGCCGCGCTCGACGGCGCCGTCGTCGCGCACCCGGAAGTGGTGATGCACGGCGAAATCTTCGACGGCGTGCGCCTTCACAAGGGCCACACTGTGGCGGTCATTCGCCACAACGCGCGCGTCATCCTCTCCTGCGAACGCGTTATTCTCAACATTCTTCAGCGCATGAGCGGCATCGCCACGGAAACCCGCAAATATGTCGACGCCGTTGCCGGCACGCGCGCCCGTATCCTTGATACTCGCAAGACCATGCCCGGCCTGCGCTTGCTCGACAAATACGCCGTTCGCTGCGGCGGCGGGCAGAATCACCGGCTCGATCTCTCCGACGGCATCCTCATCAAGAACAACCACATCGATCTCGCGGGCGGCATTCAAACCGTGTTGGAACGCGCCCATCGCAATCGTCGCGGCGAGCAACCCATCGAGGTGGAAGTCCGCAGCATGGAAGAACTCGAACAGGCGTTGCAGTTCGGCGCCGAAGCGCTGCTGCTGGATAACATGACTCCGGAGATGGTGCGCCAGGCCGTTGATCGCGTGCAGAAACACACCCGCCGCATCTCCACCGAAGCCTCCGGCGGCATCACGCTTGAGAACGTTCGTGCCTACGCCGAAGCCGGTGTCGACTACATCTCCGTGGGAGCCTTGACGCACTCGTCCCGTGCCGTCGACCTCAGCATGAGAATTCAGCCGGCCTAGGTCCCGGCTGATATTTTTTTAACACCTTTGTCGCTGCCCGCCGTCTAAGTTCCTGTCGCACACCAGTGCTTCGTACCAGCCATGGCGAAATCGTGGGGATTTTGCCATCTGCGGAGAGCCGCAGATATAGTTGTTACAACAAACAATTCTGCATCCCTTTCCCGCCGGATGCGTCTCTATTACCATCCACCGATCTGGAGAATAATTCGAATGTCCAAACGCTTCCTGCTCACGTTTGCTGTTGTACTTGCCTTTGCCCTCTCGGCCTTTGCCGCCGACGAATACAACATCGACCCCGTGCATTCGTCCGCCAACTTCTCCGTCACGCACATGCTCATCAGCACCGTGCACGGACGCTTCGACAAGGTCACCGGCACTATCACCTACGATCCCAATGACCCCTCGAAGTGCTCTGTAACCGCCGTTATTCCCGTCAGCAGTATCGACACCGATAGCCAGATGCGCGACAACGATCTGCGCAGCGCCCGTTTCTTCGAAGTCGACAAGTACCCTGACATTCGTTTCCAGAGCGCCAGTGTCCGCAAGGTCGGCGACGACAAGTACATTGCAACCGGCAGCCTCACCATGAAGGATTCCACCCGGCAAATTGAACTTCCGTTTACCGTTCATACGGCAGTCATCCACGGTCAGAAGAAGATGGGTGTGGAAGTCGAGCCAATCGTGCTCAATCGCTATGACTACAACCTGAGCTTCGATCCCACCGGCGCCACGGTTGGCAAGGACGTCACCGTACAGATCAGCCTTGAGGCCGACGCAGCGCCTCCGGCGAAGAAATAGCGGCACCCCGGGTTATCTCGTTCGGAAGGCCGCTCCCGTAGCGGCCTTTCCTGCCGTTTGCCGAGCGTTTTGTTTTGCCCGCCGCTTGCCGCTGCCGGATAATCTCTGTGGGCATCCGCCAGATGACGCCACATACTCCATCTTCGCGCAACACACCCGGCTCCCCGGAGCGTTCCGGCTCTGCCATTCCCGTACCCGGCGAGCCAACGGATGGCAAGCTCGGGCGCGTCATTCGCGTTCTCTCTGCGAACCCTCTCGTCGAGCTGAGCGGAACGAAGATTGCCGAAGAGCTTGGCACCAGCCGTTCCGAGGTCTGGCGGCTGGTGGAGCAGTTGCGCGAGCTTGGCGTCGAGATTGCCGGCCACCAGTCCATCGGCTACCGGCTTGAATCCGTGCCCGACCTGCTGCTGCCGGAAATCCTCGGGCCGCTGGTTTCCGTAACCATCTTCGACCGCAACATTCATCATTTCTTCCGCATCGGTTCCACCAATGTCGCCGCCATGGCCGCCGCCGCGCAGGGCGAACCCGAGGGCGCTGTCTTCCTCGCCGAGGAGCAGACATCCGGCAAGGGACGTGGTGGGCACTCGTGGGCCTCCGATCCTTCGGCCGGAATCTATTGCTCGGCCATCCTGCGTCCTGCCCTTGCTCCGGCCGATGTCCTGCTGATTTCTCTGGCCGCCGGATTAGCCGTTTCCGCCGCCGTGGAGCAGGTAACGGGATTGCAGCCTGATCTGCGCTGGCCCAACGATGTCCTGCTCGGCGACCGCAAGTTCTGCGGCATTCTCACTGAACTCAATGCCGAGGTCACGCGCGTGCGATACGCCGTCGTCGGCATCGGCATCAACGTCAATCAATCCAGATTTCCCGACGAACTGCGCGAGCTTGCCACCTCGCTTCACCTGGAGACGGGCAGGCCGTGGTCGCGTGTGGAATTGACGGCGGCTCTGCTAAAATCACTCGATTGTGAGTACCGCGCGCTCGTAACTAATGCCTCCGCGGCACGTCAATCCGTCTTTCGCCGCTTTGAACAGCGGTCCTCATTTGTACGTGGTGCGCGTGTCCACGTCGAGGAAGACGGCGGATACGATGGCGTGACCGAGGGACTCGACGAGCGCGGTTTTTTGCGCGTGCGAACAGGAAGTGGGATGCGAACCGTGCTTTCCGGCGGAGTGCGCAAGCCCTAGGCGAGTACCTCTATGCTATTTGTTCTCGACGTAGGCAACACCAACACCACCCTCGGCGTATACGGCACGGATGAACTGGGCGATGCGACTAACGGGCAACTCCTCGCCAACTGGCGCGTTACCAGCGCGCGCACCCAGACCGTGGACGAATACGGCGTCTTCTTCCGCAACCTGTTTGCCATGAGCGGCATCGATTTCAATGCCATCCGTGGCATCGTCATCTCCTCCGTGGTTCCGCCCATGGATTCCACGCTGCGTGCCGTCTGCGAACGCTACTTCCGCATCAAGCCGCTGTTCATCGAGCCGGGCGTCAAGACCGGCATGCCCGTGCACTACGACAATCCCGCCGAGGTTGGCGCGGATCGCATCGTCAACGGCGTGGCGGCGTTTGAAAAGTACGGCGGCCCATGCATCGTCGTGGACTTCGGCACCGCGACCACCTTCGACTGTGTTTCCGCCAAGGGCGAGTATCTCGGCGGAGTCATCGCGCCCGGCATCGGAATTTCGGCGGAGGCCCTCTTCGAGCACACCGCGCGCCTGCCGCGCATCGATATCCGCAAGACCGCGCGTGTCATTGGCACCAACACGGTGCACTCCATCCAGTCCGGCCTTTACTTCGGTTACGTCGGACTGGTCGATGGCATCCTCGAGCGGTTGCTTGCCGAGATGGGGACATCAAAGGTTGTCGCCACCGGCGGATTGGCGCCGCTGATTGGTGGTGGTTCCAAGTACATTTCGGCCATCGACGACCTGCTCACGCTCGAAGGGTTGCGCATCATCTGGGATCGCAACACGGCGCACCAGCGTCGCAAGGCCGAGGCCCACAAGGCGAGCGTGGAATCCAAGGACAAATAGCCGCTCCCGGTTTAATTCGAATTTTCCTCTGCGATTCTCCGTCTCTCGCGCAGCGATCCCGCCATTTTGCGGTAAGCTCATCTTCGTGGAGAACTACTTCAACTATTTCACCGAGATTGAAGAACAGTTTCAGCGGCGACGCGGAGCTCTGCGCCTCCTCTCCACCCTTGACTGGGCGCTGATTGAATCTTGGAAGGAAGCCGGCATTCCGCTGGAAGCCGTGCTTCGCGGCATTGACAACGCCTTCGACAAGTATGATCGCCGTCCCAGCAAGACGCGTAAGGTTAACTCTCTCGCTTATTGCACGCAGGAAGTGCTGGCGGCCTCTGAAGAGATGAAGGAAGCCGCCGTCGGCTCCACGCGCGAGCCTCGTGATCCTGGCATTGCGCAGCAGCAGTTGGTGGCCTTCTTCGCGCGCAACGCCGAGGCTTTCGCAAAAGCGCAGGTTCCCGCCGCCGCCGAAACTCTCGTTCGCGAAGACGCCATGGTTCTCGCCGAACTTGCCGTCTCACTCGCAGGGGTCACGGCTGCGCCTCCGTTGGAAGACCTTGAGCGCCGCCTCACCGTGATGGAAGAAAAACTCTTTGCCACGCTGCTCGCGGCTTCCACAGATGACGAATTGGTCGCCATCCGCGCCCAGGCTGATCGCGAACTCGCTCCCTATCGCAGCAAGATGACCGCTCCACAGATCGACCAACTCATGAAGCAGTACACTAATAAGAAATTGCTGGAGCGTTACAACCTGCCCCGTCTGAGCCTCTTCTACATGTAATCCCGGCCTTACTCCCGCACCTCAACCGCGTTTCTCCTATATCCTGTAAGCAGTGCAAATAACCATCGACAAACTCATCTATGGCGGCGACGGCCTTGGCCGCTTGCCTGCCGGCGCCGAAGGCCGCGCCAAAACCGTCTTTGTGCCCTTCGTCCTTGAAGGCGAACAGGTTGACGTTGCCGTGCAGGAGGAGCGTCCGAGCTTCCTCCGCGCCAGCGCCGAACGCATCGTCGAACCCTCGCCCGACCGCGTCACGCCGCGCTGTCCTCACTTTGGTACATGTGGCGGATGCCACTATCAGCACGCCACCTATCCGCATCAGTTGGAATCCAAGCGTGCCATTCTGGAAGAGACGCTTCGGCGCACCGCGAAGATCGAACTCGAAGTTCCGATTGAGACGCATTCCGCCGAACCCTGGCACTTCCGCAATCGCACGCGCATGAGGGTCCAGGCGCAGCCCGACTTCGCCATCGGCTACTTCCGCCATGGATCGCACGATCTGCTGCCGGTGCGCGAGTGCCCCATCAGTTCGCCGCTCATCAATCGCGCCCTTGCCATTCTCTGGACACTTGGTGAGCGCGGCGCGTTTTCGTCATCCGTGCGTGAAGTGCAGTTCTTTGCCAACGCCGAGGACTCTGAGCTGCTGATCGAAATCTATCTCGACGGCGCCACCGATCCGGCTTCGCAGGGACCACTGGGCGAAGCCATCCGCGCGGAGATTTCCGAATGTCGTGGCGTCGTCATTTTTCGCTCCAGCGTTGCCGGAGAAGAAACCGGGGAGCGCGGCTCGCGCACCGTTCCACGCAGCGTACCGGCCGTGTCGACCGGCGAGGAAGACCTTGTCTATCGAGTTGGCGGATTCGAATATCGCGTCAGTGCCGGGTCTTTTTTCCAGACAAATCGCCATCTCGTCGCCAAGCTTGTTTCGCTCGTCACCGGCGGGGCCACTGGAAAGAACGCGCTTGATCTCTACGCCGGCGCCGGACTTTTCACGCTTCCCCTGGCGAAAAATTTCGAGCGCGTTGTCGCCGTGGAGGTCTCGCCGTACTCGTTCCCCGATCTTCAGCGCAATGCTCCCGTGCACGTCAAGGCCATACAGAAACCCACGGAGCAGTTTCTTCACGACACCACGGGCGCTAACTTTGACCTGGTGGTGGTGGATCCGCCGCGTGCGGGCCTTGGCGAATCCGCTTCGCGAAGGCTAGGACGGATGCGCGTCTCCCATGTGACATATGTTTCCTGCGATCCTTCTACTCTCGCGCGCGACCTGCGAACGCTGTTAGAATCTGGCTTCCGCGTGGAGCAGGCTCATCTCGTCGACTTGTTTCCGCAGACGTTTCACATCGAAAGTGTCTTCCAACTCGCTCGATAGCTGTGCGAGGCTGCCAGGCCGTCAAGGAGTCGCCGTGTACGCACTTGTCGTTATTCGTTATCGCCGTCCCATGGAAGAAGTAGTTGCCATCACGCCGGAACATCGTGCCTACCTGCGTGAATTGAAGGCGCAGGGAAAGCTGGTTGCCTCGGGCCCGTTTGATCCGCGTACCGGCGGCGCGTTGCTTGTGCGCCTCAATGACGCCGATGTGCACACCGCGCTCGATCACATTCGCGACAATGATCCATTCTGGATCAAGGGTGTCGCGCAATACGAACTCATTCCCTGGAACGTCGTCATGGGCAAGGAAGGCCTCGACAGCCTCTGATGGCACTCGCGTCCAATGCGGGCGCAGTATCTTCCTCCGGCGGCACAATTTTGGACCCCGTGCTGGGCCGCGCCTCCGCTATCGTCGCGCGCGTGCCCATGATTGTTGCCGCATTTGCCTTCGCGGCCGGAATTCTCGTCGAGCAGATTCTCTATCATCCGCCGTTAGTCTGGCTCGCGGCACTCATCCTGCTTTCCTTTGCGGCGCTGTTTCTTAGCCTCAGACGCCCGCGCGTCGCCTATGCCGCTTTGATGGTCGCACTTGCATTCGCCGGAGCCTTCACCGCGCAATCGTCTGATTCCGCCACTCCGCCGCCCGTGCCGATCATGCGTTACGCCAACGGCGATCCATTGACGTTGAATGCCACCGTTGTGCGCGACGGCCTGCTTCGTCCCGGCAACTACGGCGGCACCGATCAGTCTGTCGATCTCGATATCGAGTCCGTAGTCACCGACACTGGCGAAACCCCCATCAACGGCGGCGTGCGTCTTACCATTTACAAACCATCGCATCGCGCTTTCACCGAAGAAGACGACGATGATTCGGATGCCGCTGCGGACTCCATGCCGCGTTTCGTCTACGGACAGCGGCTTCATCTCACCGCCCGGCTTCATCAGCCGCTCAACTATGGCAACCCCGGCGCCATGGACTATCGCGGATATCTCGCGGGGCAGGGAATTTCCGCCATCGGCTCCTCGCGTTTCGATTCCATCCAGGTGCTTCCCGGAGCCGGAGGCAGCCGCTTCGAGCGTTGGCGGGCTGCCGCGCGCCGCAGCGTTCTCGCGCGCATTCACCACATCTGGCCTCAGCAGCAGGCCGGACTCTTCGCCGCCATGGTCATCGGTGACCGCGCCTTCCTTTCGCGCGAAACCCGCACTGAGTATCAGCGCAGCGGCACCTATCACATCCTTGTTGTCTCCGGCATGAACGTTGGCATCTTCGCCGTCGTGCTCTTCTGGGCCTTGCGACGGCTCCGCACCGGCGCGGAAATCGCCACCATTCTCACCATCGTTCTCACCTCCGGATACGCATTGCTCACCGACCTCGGCGCGCCCATTCTCCGTTCCGTATTGATGCTTGGGATTTACCAGCTCACGCGATTGCTCTATCGCGAACGGGCCGCTCTCAATGCGGTGGGGACGGCGGCGTTGGCCATGCTCGTCTGGCAGCCGCGCCAGTTGCTCGATCCCAGCTTCCAGCTCACTTTCCTCTCCGTCCTCAGCATTGCCGGCATTGCGGTGCCGCTGCTGGAGCGCACTTCGCAGCCCTACCACCAGGCGTTGCAGCGCCTCTTCCTCATCGGGTATGACCAGGCACACCCGCCGAAGCTCGTGCAGTGGCGGATTGAGCTGCGCATGATCGCCTCCGAAGCGCAGAAACTGATCGGCCGCCGTGCCGCGCGCAGCTTCCTCGTCGGCGGCATCACGCTCGTTCTCTCCGCCTATGAACTTGTACTCATTTCGTTGCTCATGCAGGTTTCGCTCGCATTGCCCATGATCTGGTACTTCCATCGCATGCCGTTCACGGCGCTCTTCGCCAATCTCGCGGTAGTGCCGCTGACGGGAATTCTCATGCCGGCCAGCGTTCTCGCCGTTGCGTTGAGCTACGTTTCCTTCTGGCTCGCAAAGTTGCCCGCGATGGTCGCCGCCTGGGCTTTGGCTGGAATTTCAAACACCGTGCACTGGCTCGGCGGCGCCGCCATTCGCGACGTGCGCCTGCCGATCCCGGCACTCTGGCTGTGCCTGCTCTTTGTGGTTGTCTATCTCGCCGTGCTCCTGCTGGCTCGCCGTCGCGCGTGGATCACGGCTCTTTCGCTCGTCGCGCTCTGCCTTGTCGCGGGGTTACTGGTCACCGCTCGCCCCCATCCGCAGTTCGTCAAGGGGGCGCTGGAGATCACCGCGATCGATATCGGCCAGGGAGACTCTTTCCTGATTGTCACGCCGGAAGGCAAGACCCTGTTGCTCGACTCCGGCGGTTTGCTTGGCGGAAATCAATCCGAGTTCGACATCGGCGAAGACGTGGTCTCACCTTATCTCTGGCAGCGCGGCATTCATCATCTCGACGCCGTCGCTTTCAGCCACGGGCACTCCGACCACATCGGCGGCATGCGCGCCGTCATACGAAACTTCCAGCCCGACCAGCTCTGGTGCGGCCCCAATGTCCCGACGCCACTTTTCGAGTCGTTGATGCAGACGGCGATCAGGAATCACACCGGTGCCACGCGCCACTTCGCCGGTGACGCCTTCGATTTCGGTGGTGCGCACTTCGAAGTCCTTGCGCCCGCGCGCGACTGGCAGCTAAAGAAACGCGTTGTCGACGACGACGCCATGGTGCTGCGCATCAGTTATGGCGGGCATTCGGCTTTGATGGTGGGAGATATTGGAAAGAAGGTAGAGACGATTCTTGAGGCCCGTGACATCCACGCGGACCTGCTGAAAGTGGGCCACCATGGCAGCCTCACTTCGACCTCGGAGGAATTCCTCCACGCCGTGCATCCGCGCTACGCCGTCATTTCAGTCGGCGCGCGCAACACCTTCGGCCATCCTCGCCCGGAGGTTCTTGAGCGACTGGCGCAAGCGCATGTGCAGACTTTTCGCACCGACCGCTTCGGTCCTGTAACGTTCTACCTGCGTCCGGAGAGTGCTTCTTCACTGCCAGTCCTGGCAGTCACGCACGTTGCGCAAACTATGACGACGATTCCTCAGTGAGTTCTTCTTCGTCCACCGGAGCGCCATCGCGATAGTCTTTAATCAGTTGCTTCGCCTTTTCCGCGTCTTCTGGAGCCACCTGCACCACCACGCCACCCACGCCGGGCAAGATGTCCTGCGGAGCATCCAACGAAACGAGCAGAGCTTGTATCCCGGCGGACTCAAGCAGTCCGCGCACCACCAGCGCCTCGGATTCCTGCTCGGTGTCGAATATCTTCACCAGTCCCTCGTTGTTCTCATTTGTCGCCATAGTGCCTCCACTTAACTTCGATGCAAACTGCCGCCCCTTTGACGAAGAATCGTTTGCGATCCTTCTCACGGGCCTCCCGTGCCGGGCCAATTTCCCGCACCACGCCGCAATGTGGCATCATCCAACAGCTCTGAGGGTGCATGCATGGGATTGACCGGGGGCGTACCGCAGCCGGACGATGGGCAAACCGGGCAGTTGGACGAAGCGCGGCGACTTCGCCGCCTTCAGATCATGATGAACATGGTGATGTCGGTCATCAGCCAGGATCCGAACCTTACCGTTGAGCAGGCCTCTGAGATGGCTGCCGATGCGCGTCGTGCGGCCCTTGTCATGTTTCCCGGCAAGGAGCTCGCCTACGACCTCATCTATCGTCCCCGGCTCCAGCGCGTCATTCGCGAGCGTTTTCGCCTGCAATGAATGTGATTTACTGCCGGTCGACTCGCGACAACTGGAAGGTCAGCGTTCCCCAGAAGAGCCGCGCCCGCATCTGCACCGGAAGATGTGCCGAATCGTCCGTGTACCAGATCCAGACCTTGCCGCGATTCTTCAGGACTCCTGCCGGTGCCGAAGGCTGCACCCGCACCGTGTGGAAGGTTCCCGCTCCGGTCTTGACGTCTTCACGCGCCTCCACGTACGCGCTCACGTCTACCGTCTTTCCGCCGTCGTTGATCGGAAAATGATAGGTAGAGCCGACCGTCAGCGGCAGTGATCCAAGGTAGAAAATTCCAGACAGCACATCGCTCACGCATCCCGGAATATCATTTTCCGTGTGCTTGGTCTCGTTGTCGCGCAGATTGCGTTCGTCCAGCACGGCCTTGTGCCGCGCGTAATTGAAGACGATGTGCGTGTCCCGTTTGTGGAGTCCTTCTTCCGAGTGTTTATCGATTCGCGATGAGCAAAACGTCCGTGGATTGAAGTAGGCCTGTAGACGATCCTGCACCGTGTAAAGCAGCGCCGCGAAGCCGATCGAGTCCGCTGTGGCCGAAACCTTTTCTTCCGAACCTGCCTGGTCCAGTCGCAGTGTCGCCGTGCCGGCGCTCCACAATCTCCAGTCCGTCGTGTAGTGCAGCACTTCGCCGTTGCGGTAGTGATACCCCGCCGGAGCCGGCCGTATCGTCGATATCGGGCCAATGGTCCCCACGGGCATTTTTTCCTGTTGTGCTGGTGTGGAGGGGTGTCGCTGGGCCGCCGCAATCAGCAGCGAACCGGCAAGAACGGGAAAGAGGAGGGCCGCGAGGGCAGTGTATTTTCGCATTCGGTCAGCGGACTATCCACAGAAGCTTGACTATCAGGGCCGCCACAACCGCCAACGCCCCCATACATGCATTGTACTCGCGATGCTTCATGTAAAGCGCGCGCGAAAACTCTCCGCCACCCTCGGGGTATGCCGCCCGAAGCCGGGGAAACAGCCTCGGCACTCGCGAAGCATACGCCGCGTACTCGGGGAAGTGGGCCGATAAGTACGCTTCTTCGCCGCGAATGACCGGCACGTAGATCGCAACAAACATCCCTACAATCGCGATGGCGATCCACAAGTTCAGCGCCGCGATACAGAATCCAATGGCGATTACGATTGAGCCGAGATAGAGCGGATTGCGCGTGTACGCATAAGGCCCCGTCATCGCCAGTTCTTCGTTCTTCTTCACGTGACCGGAAGCCACGGCGCGAATCCACACGCCCACGGCCGCCACTGCTGCGCCCACACCGATTGAAGTCCACGTCGGCTGTGCCAGCCACAAGTAAAGCGCTGCGAAGACAAATCCCAGCGGCACGCGAATTCGCTTGGCGATCCGTCCCCAGTCGGTTCTAGATGTGCTCGTATCGTTCACTCAGTCCTTCAGCAACTCGTGCGCCGCGTCCATCACTTCCTTCGGCGTAATCGAGAGCAGTCCTTCGTCGATCTTCTTCGCGTGGCTGTAACTGGTCCTGCTCTGTGCGCTGCGCAGCACCCGCGCTCGCATTCCGTAGGGACCATTGCGCGCCGGATTCGTCGGCCCGAAAAGCGCCACCACCGGCACTCCCAGCGCCGCGGCCAGGTGCATCGGCCCCGTGTCTCCGCCAATGAACAACGATGCGCGCCGCGTCACCGCGATCAACTGCGCCAGTGTCGCTCCCAGTGGACGCGCCTTGCCGCCCGCGGCCATCACGGTTTCCCGCGCCATGTCTTCTTCGCCCGGACCAAAGTTTATCAGCGGCTCAATTCCTTCCGCCGCCAACTCCCTGGCGACTTCTCCGTATCGTTCCGTCGGCCACTGTTTCGCGCTCCAACCCGCGCCCGGAGTCAGAATCGCAAAACGCCCGACTTCACCGATTTGTTGCTCGGCCCACTCTTCCGCCTCCGCATCGCGCGGCAGCAGAGGTGTCGTCTCCGTCGCCGGTGATCCAGCCAAAGCCGCTGCCAGCGAAAGATTCTGCTCCACCACGTGAGCACCTGTTGCCGGATGCGTATGTGAGTACAGCATCTTCGCCACATACTCGCGCGGACGCGCAAAACCCTCGATCGAGTCTGCTCCGGAGAGAGCCGCGAGCAGCGCCGACTTCATCGCGCCCTGGAAGTCGACGGCCACTTCATAGCCGCATCGCCGGATCTCCCGCATCGCCGCGTATACCTTGTGCCACGTCTCGGGCGAAAGAGCCGCCTTGCGCCAGCCCTTCGTATCCACCGTGTGTACGCGTTCCACCAGCGGACGCCCTTCGCTCGTTGCTCCCGTGCGCGGTGTTCCGCTGGCGCAGAGCAACTCCGCCCAGCGTTCTTCCACCACCCAGCCAATTTCGCAGTGCGGCATATTCGCGCGGATTGCGCGTACCGCCGGCATCGCATGCAACACATCGCCCATCGCGCCCAGGCGCACGATCAGCACTCGCTGCGGGATCGGACGTGCATCAGTCGCCGAGTACATCGTCACGGGACGCTCGGTCTTGCGAATAAGTTCAGGAATGTTCCGTCTCCCCGATCTTGCTGAGGAACTCGGTAGTCGAGTGATCTTTAGGATCGCCCACAATCGCGACCCTTCCGCCGTGCGCCATCACTTCGTCGCGCTCGGGAACGTTGTCTTCCGTGTAATCCGTACCCTTGGCCTGTATGTCCGGGTGCAACTCGCGAATCAGCGCGCGCACATCCGGCTCTGGAAAAATAACCACTGCATCCACGTCGGCCAGCGCCGCAATCAACTCCGCGCGCTCCTGCTCCGGCATCACCGGCCTGTTCGCGCCCTTGATCGTCTGCACGCTCACGTCTGAGTTAATGGCCACCACCACGCGTCCGCCGAGTTCCTTCGCGCCATGCAGGTAGCGTATGTGGCCCACGTGCAGCACGTCGAAACAGCCGTTCGTCAGCACGATTCGTTCGCCTGCCGCGCGCCACTCGCTCGCGCGCTTTCGCAGCGCTTCGCGCGAAAGAATTTTTTGCGTGTAGTCCGCCATCAATGTGCCGCCAGCGTTTTGCCGTACTCTTCCACGGCTTGCAGCAGTTCCTTTTGCGAAACCGTTGCCGTTCCTCGTTTCATCACCACGATGCCACCCGCCAGGTTT
>Ga0307375_10001614_pt1 | contig 24358 bp, 21 predicted proteins | sample TR1MG_FD_202531 | JGI IMG/M metagenome (GOLD analysis project Ga0307375, IMG submission 202531) | Soil microbial communities from Risofladan, Vaasa, Finland - TR-1 | ecosystem: Environmental > Terrestrial > Soil > Coastal area > Acid sulfate soil | place: Finland: Risofladan, Vaasa | collected...
GAAGCAATAGGCATGAAGGGTTTACTCAATTTACGGATAGCGATTCTCATACTGGGAGTGTTCCTTGCCGACCATGCTTTGGGTCAGCAGGAGCCACTCTATAGCCAGTATATGTTGAATCCATTTCTGTTAAATCCTGCAGTTGCCGGTGCAGAGGGTTTTACTGCGTTTAACCTTACTGCCCGTCAGCAGTGGGCCGGTTATGCCGATGGACCCAGAACCATTGCCCTGAGTGGTCAAACACGTATACTAAAAACCAGCTACCTTAACCGTTCACGACGTATTAAAAACCGAGTTCGTAGACGCCGTCCCAGCGGACGAGTAGGATTGGGTGGTTACCTATTCAACGATGTGAATGGAAAGATAAGCCGTACTGGTTTTCAGGGAACCTACGCCTATCACTTGGATATGCGCCAGTACCAGCTCTCATTTGGTGCCTCGGTTAGCTTTTACCAGTTTAAGGCTGATGTTGCTCCCGGTGGGCTTCCCTATCCCGATACGCCAGACCCGCTAGTTATGGCAGGAAAGGCCAATACTGATTTTTCACCCGATGCAAACTTTGGTGTTTACTTTTCAAATACGGGGCAATGGTATTCCGGATTTTCGGTGTCTAACTTGTTCCAAAGTACGGTTCAGTTCGGCAATGGAAATCCAGAGAGCGCTTATAAGCTGCTTAGGCATTACTACCTGCTATCCGGTTACCGCTACGACTTACGAAACGATTTTGAGGTAGAGCCTTCGTTTTTGCTTACCACTACCGAACGCTTGAGTTATACGGTAGATCTTAATGTTAAAGGATACTATAAACATGATTACTGGGCCGGACTTTCATATCGAACTTCTGGTGAAATAGTCTTCATGATGGGAGCAAAGTATAAAATGTATTATTTTGGGTACGCATTTGACTACGGGTTGGGGCAGTTAACTAACTTTAATACGTATGGTACTCACGAGCTTATGATTGGCATTAAGCTTGGTGACAGTGCCCGACGCTACCGGTGGTTAAATCGGTTCTAACCAAGTGGTTTAATGCTATCTTTTTTGATTGGTGCTAGAGGGGAAAGGCTGCTTTTTGCAGTCTTTTCTTTTTGTAAGTAGTGGCAGTGCTCTATCGTGTATTCAAATTTATCAAGACCAAAAGAGCAATATTGATCAGCCAAAATACGCTGTAACCTGCTGTAAATGGATTATTGGTAGCGGATAAAAAGAAAAAAGCCGCGATGAATGCGGCATTTCTCATGAGCGATTGTTGATTGTTAACCTAGCTGATTTATTTTAGTATTCCTTTTTTGTGTTTTTCGGCAATAACTTGCAGCATGTCGTCAGTCATGGTTTCAAGATTCCAAACGGGGCTCCATCCCCACTCTTCACGCGCACAGGTGTCGTCCATGTAGTTAGGCCAACTTTCGGCAATGGTTTTCTTTACCGCATCAACATTGTAGTCCATGGCAAATTCAGGTATACGCTTCTTGATGGCAGCGTATACTTGCGATGGCTCAAAGCTCATGGCAGTAATGTTGAAGGAGTTTCTATGTTTTAACTTAGATGGGTCGGCCTCCATGAGCTGCACACAAGCTTTGAGCGCGTCGGGCATGTACATCATATCGAGAAAAGTTCCCTCAGGCAAAGGACAAGTGAAGCGCTTTTCCTTAATGGCTGCATAGTATATCTCTACGGCATAATCGGTGGTTCCACCGCCGGGTAGCGTTACGTTTGAGATAATACCAGGAAATCGAACGCTTCTGGCATCCACACCAAAGCGGGAGTGATAGTAGTCGCTCATCAATTCGCCAGTAACCTTGCATACACCATAAATGGTTGATGGGCGCATAATGGTGTCCTGCGGTGTGCCATCGTGCGGAGTGTTGTTTCCAAAGGCACCAATGGAGCTGGGGGTGAAAACTGCGCAGCTGTTTTCGCGGGCAATCTCCAGAGAGTTGATAAGCGCTCCCATGTTAATCTTCCAAGCCAGCTGAGGGTTTTTCTCACCAGTTGCCGATAGTAGTGCAACAAGGTTGTAAATGGCGTCGATGTTATATTTTTTTACGATTTCGGCAAACTTTTTTGCGTCTAAGGCATCCAGCTCTTCTAGCGGACCCACTTCGCCCAACTTGATGCATGGAGCGCAGTTGAGGTCTGCTGCAACCACATGGTTGCTCCCGTAAATATTTCGAAGGTATGGAACAAGTTCCGAACCAATTTGGCCGCCGGCACCAAGAACAAGGATATTCTTCATTACCCGATTATTTGTAGGTTAGTTGTTGGAAAGGGAACAATTAATAATAGCTAGTTGCTAAACTAAGCGCTACAAAAGTAACTTTTTTTCAATTTGAGTGAAGACGAAAATTAATGATTTTAAACAGGAATTACAGTTTTATTGTGCGATTGTTACCACATGCCTCAATACGGTTATAAACTGTTATCCGAATTGCCTCTTTGGCCAAAATATTCTTCAGCGTGCTTTCCCTGTGATGGATAGGTTAGAAATAACGCTCAATGTCTCCAATACGAACATTGGAACTTCGTATTTAAACAAGGGAGTTAGGCAGTTTGCCTATGTTGTTGTTTGCTGATGGGTTAGAGTCCTAGAAGCCAGATATTCATCTGCTTATTTTCGTCTCGCAAACGTGCCAGCTCCTCAAGGGCACGGTTTCTGTTGGTGAAGCTAAACATGGAAACACGGTATACTGGTCCATCTACGGTAAGTATCTCCGGTTTGAATCCCTTCTTTTCAAGCGAGGATTTTAACCTTTCGGCGTTTCGCTCTTTAGTGAAACTTCCAGCAATGATGTAGAATACCTTTTCTGCGTTGGCCGAACTTTTTGGCTCCTCGTAGTAGAGTGCTTTTTTCTTCTCCGTTTGAGTGTTTATTACCTCTTCAACATTTGCTTTTTCGGAAGTATCGGCTGCAATGCTATCTTGAGCGGTTGAATCTATGGCAGGTTGAGCCTGGCTAACCATAGGAGATGTTGGCACTTGCTGTGGCGTGAAAATGTCGGTAAAGAGCCAGAGAACCATACAGGCAATGGCAATGAGGGAGATTGCAGCAACCCAGATAACGCTTGATCCCCCTTTTCTTGTAACTATTCTTGCTGGAGGAACTAAATTGGGTTTTGGCGATATTTCCTTAGGCTTTTCGCTTGCGGTTTCTTTCTCGGATGAATTTTTTTGTAAAACTATTGACTCCAATCCATAGGCATCGGGCAATAGATTAAGTCCTTCTTCAATTTTGAAGCTAAAATCCCCGCCATCTTTAACAAGAATTCCCAAGCCTTCAATGATGTATTTATTCTCATTGTCCAAGGTTTCTTTTATCTGCTCGACTAATTCGCCAACCGCTATTGCTGCAGTTTCAGGTGTAAGGCCTTCCTGCTCGGCAACAAGGTTTTCGAGTAGCTTATCGTTCCACGTTTCCTCTTTGCTAAAGGAAATTTCCTTGGTGGGAGGGGTAATCACTAGCGTTGCTTCGTCGATGATGGCTGGTTTGTATTTGGCTACAAATGCTCCCAAGCCGGGAAGTGAAACCCGGTTGTTTCTGCGAAGTAACTCAGCAATAAGCTCACCCAAGTTTGATTTCATCTGAATGATAATATTTTAGTGTGTTGAACCACAAACCTATTTATCTATTCTCATGCTATTACCTTACGCATCATTGGTTATGGATAAGGGTGTAGCTGATTGAAAATTTCTTTTTTGCTGTCAGTTAGTAAAAGTAAGAAAAAATGGAATGCTAAAACATCTCCACTACAGGATGTTTATATCAATGTTTCGACACCAGCCGGAGTCCAATTATTGAACCAATTAAAAGGGTAATAAAAATTAACCTCAACGTTTCGTATGATTCTTTAAATAGCAATATCCCTAAAATAGCAGTTCCGGCTGCACCAATGCCGGTCCACACCGCGTAAGCTGTGCCCATTGGAATGGTTTGAATAGCCTTATTGAGCAGCAGAAAGCTCATGGTAATGCTAATAAAAAAACCAACGGACCAACGCCAGTCAGAAAAATTATTGGAATACTTCAGACAGGTGGTAAAACTTACTTCAAAGAAGCCTGCAACGACAAGGTAAATCCACGACATGTTTTATATTTCAAATGGGAGAGAGAAACTTGTTACGATTTATTTTGCTGGTCGATAACGAAAATTGAATATAAAAATCGAAGGCCAACCAAGAGCATTATGGGTAGGATGAACAGTAATAAAAAACGAAAGAAGAAGTAGTTGAGCACACCGAAGAAAATAAGAGTAGCAAGTGCTACAATAATTGTAAGGTCGCCAAAGAGCATGAGCCCTTTTTTTGCTCCAGAAAAGGCGCTTAGTGATATGCCTCCAATACTGAATCCTTCAGGTAGTTCTCCCATGAACCGATATACACATATGGTGAGGAATGCTGGGTTTAAAAGCCCAAACAGTCCTAGCAGGACAGGTGAGGTAGTTAGCTTAAAGGAGTACGCAAGACCAACAGTAGATGCTATGCCCATGTTGAGTGTAAAGCTAAAACTTGAACCTATAAACTGCCTTGCCCAGTGATAAAGCAAGGTTTCGGGAAACGTTTTTTTACTCATCAACCGCAATGTTTTTTGGTTGACAAAGGTAGCAATCTTTTTGCAGGTCTGGCTTAGAAGTGCTATCGTTGGTGGCAATACACAGCTTGTCCGTATTCACGTTGCGTACTCAATGCAGAATTATGGATTATCATTCAATCCGCTCTATTAGTTTTAGGGTGAAGCCGATCTCGAGCATCTCCTCCTTAGAAAGAATGACGCCTTCTGGTGGTCGTTGGTTGAGCTTAAGAGCAATTGCCAGCTGCCCTACCTGTTGGGTAAACTGAATTCTGTTTGGCGAAATGTTTGTAAGTAAAAGTTCGCTAAGCAAATCGGCTGCTGCCTGATGGCCAATTGCCGAAATAAGTTGATGTTTACCCGCAAGCACTTTGGCAGCCTCAACCGATAGGGGCGATATTCGATAGAGTCCATCGGTGGTTACAACGGTTCCGTTATAAATAGCGATTGGCAAATTTTGACTTGCCAAAGATTTTTTCGGCATTGAATCGCTTTCCATAATAGATATTGAAATTTCCCCAAAGATAGGTTAAATCTTACTTTCCCTTGAGTTGAATGGCATAGCTGTCGAGCAAAATATTAGGTGCCAAAGAAGTTGTTTTTCCTCATATAACCCTATTCTAAATCCCTGTTAGGAGTATGAAAGGTGACTTCCAAATCAGTTGCGAACAGTTGGTTTGAAAGCGGCCGTCTTAGTTTCGGATTTTTAATGTTTACCATGTAAGTTTTAATTCTGTATTAGTTGTTATGTTAAGCATCGTGGGAAAGCTAAAGATATTTTCTGAAGTATCAGCTTTTATATGGTAATGTAGCGCTTTGTGCCAGAAGATATTTATGGACTTGGACTATATTTATTTGTAGCATCTGCTTTACTGTAGCAGTGTTTTTAATTGAAAAACTGCATGTGTTTTTCTTTATGGTGTTGGAGCAGGTGGCCTCGAAAAAAGTTTATCCCATTCAATTCTTCTTCCATAGAAGAGGTAAACGTTATTGACTTTAAACTGAAAATTTTCTTTTCCCGAGAGGCTAATTTCGTACGAATCGGTAATGTAGTATATACCAAAATAGTTTTTTTCACGCGAGTAACCAAGAGCAATACGGGTGGATACTTTAGCACCCAAACCACTACGTTCTCCGGAATATTTCCCTTGGACATTATAGGAGAATGAGGTTTTCAGGTAGCCCATTCCCACCATGCCGGTAAGGTTCAGCAACAGTCGTTTCCACATTATAAAGTTGTGTGAGTAGCCAAGGCTTATTCCGCCAGTAATGGCACTAACCTCATTGAGATTTAGCTTGTCGGAAACGTTGTACTGTTGAAGGTCGATAAAGACGGAGTCAGCATAAACGTTAGTCACGTTGAAATAGGCTCCCATCATAAAGGTTCCTGAACTTTTCTTCTGCCACTCAATTTGCTGAAATGCTGCTTTTTGTGAAAAACTTCTATTATTAAAAATGTAGAAAAAATTAGCACCATAGGTTGACCTAAAAGCATTTCTATTGTTTGGATATGGTTTGGTGGTGTTCCATCCGGGGATAAAGTTATGTGGGTTTTCGAGGTAGAACCCTCGATAGTTCAAAAAGTATAGATCAAGGCCAAAAGTTTTGGCAAAAATGTTCGTTTGAAAGTCAAGAGAGGTTGTTTTTCCATAGACCCTTTCATTTTCGGTGCTGGTTGGCAGCACAAACCCAAGTCGAATGCCAAACCATTTATTTACAAATCCTACACCCATTCGGGTTTGCGGGGTTGGTGCAAATTTGTAGTTTTTGTTTAAGGAATCCTTGAGCGAGAAAGGTGCCGATTTAACACCAAGGTAAACAAAGACATTCATCTTCTTGAACAAGGAAATGATGTTGGTGCTATCGCCGCTGCTTATTATGGCTGGGGAGTTTTCGGGAGTGCCAGCTATACCCGAAAATGAGAATATTAGTAAGTTGATGACTATTAGGAAAATCGTGGGTCTCAACAGAATGTATATTTGTTGCTAAAGGGTCTTTTTTGTAACAATGCTCATCAGCTCGTCTGGATCAATGGGCTTTCCAATAAAATCGTCGCAACCAGCTTCAAAGCATCTGATTTTGTCTTCCGGCATCACGCTCGCTGTTTGCGCAATGATAGGTAGATTTTTTCTAAAAAGTTTTATTTTTTTTGTTGTTTCATAACCATCCATAAATGGTAGCTGCATTTCCATTAGTACAAGGTCTATTTTGGTGTTCATTTGACAAATTTCAAGGGCATCTTCGCCGTTCTTCACATGTACAATAGAGGCTTTAACTTCCCCAAGAATCGTTTCAAGATATTGGAAGCTGATCAAGTCGGCTTCCACCACTAGAATGGTCTTTCCTGCTAGGGGATGGTCCTCTGAAATGGCATCGGCTATGGTATCTAAATCGTTTTTGCTGTTGATTTTTGTATAGGGAATAGTAAAGTAAAAGGTGCTTCCATTAATGCCGTCGCTTTCTACCCAAATTTCACCCCCCAGTAGAGAAACAAGCCCCTTACTTATGGCTAAGCCAAGGCCTGTACCATTTGGCTCAATGCCTTGCCTAACGCCAACCTGGTTGAACCGCTCGAAAATCAACTTTTGCTTTTCCTTCAGAATCCCGGGACCTGAATCTTTAACCCAGAAAAGTAGCTCCTTGTTGTCGTTTTGTGGCTTATACCCCAGCTCAATGGTACCCTCTTCGGTAAATTTAAACGCATTCTCGAGCAGGTATCCAGCAATTTCCTGCAGCCGCGTGCTATCGGTCACAATGAGAACCTCCTCGTCCGTTAGTCCCTTGCTCACTTTTAGGTCAATCTTTTCTGACAACTTGCTTGCCCAAAGGTTCTGGCATTCAACAACTAGTTGATTTACAACTTGATTTAACGAACATGCCGACTTTCGCATCGTCAACTGTCCTGACTCAATCTTAGCAATGCTAATAATGTCGTTTATGATCTCCAGTAGTTGACGACCCCTTTCGTCGATAATTTCTATGTATTGTTTCCGTATATCAAATGGTAACTCCTCTTCAAGCATTTTGGAGAATCCAATAATTCCGTTGAGGGGGGTTCTAATTTCATGCGACATATTGGTGAGGAACGCCGTTTTCAACCTGTCTGATTCTTCTGATTTTATTAGTGCACTATTTAGCTCCTTGGTTCTGGCCTGAACGAGGTGTTCCAAATCTTGGTTAAATTGGTTGAGTTCCTTGTTCATGGAGTCGATTTCATTGCTCTTACTTCTTATCTTTTTGTTAGCAACAACAAGAGCAAATGCAAACAAAAGGACGACGAGCACAAAAATCAATAGGGTAATATTCAGCACTGCCGATTTTTCGGTTTTTTGCTGGGTAAGGTTTAGCTCCTGATTCAGCAAATCGTTGGTTTGGGACTGCGAGTCATAGTCGTATTTGACTCTGAATTCGGCTACTTTATCGCTAAGGTCTTTAGAGAAGATGCTATCCTTAATGTTGATATAACGCATTAAAAGGCTACGCGATTGAGACTCGTTTCCATCCAAGTGCTTCAGGTTGGATAGCGTGAGTAGTGCTTCTGCCTGAACACGTTTGAGCGCACTTCCTTTGGCGATGTTGTATGATTTAGTGGCATACTTTATTGCCTCCGAGTACTTTCCTTGCTTTGAAAGAACCTCGGCAAGATCGTTATAGCATTCGGCCTCGCTGTAGCGTTCCGTTAACTCATTTGCCATCTGGGCTGCCTGAAAGTAAAAGGCGGCGGCCTTTTCAAGATTGCCTATCTTAAAGTGTGTAATCCCCAGATTCTCTAACGTTGTAATCATGCTTCGACGGTTTCCCTGCCGCTTCTTCATTTCTAAAACATGAAGAAAGCATGGAAGTGCATCGTCGTAGCGACCCAAGTCCAGCAGGATGAGTCCCACATTGTTCTGCGTATACACAATACCAACACTATCGTTCATCTGAATGGAGAGTTCCCTTGCCTTTTCAAAGAGGGAAAGGGCATGGGTGTAGTCGCCCAAGTTTCGGTAAACTAGGCCAAGATTGTTCAACGCCTTTGCAACGCTTAGCCTGTCACCAACCTCCTGCTCTATTGTCAATGACTTTTGGTAAGCAGCAAGTGCCTCAGCGTAGTTGCCAAGGCGCTCTAAGCTGGCACCCATACGGTTCAAGCAGCTTGCAAGGCCAGCAGAATTGTGTTCATTCTTGTATAGTAGTGATGCAGACTTCAGGTAGTCGAGCGATTGGGTATAATGTGACAGGTAAAAGTCGCTTGCAGCACAAGATTCCAATGCTCTTGCTTTAAGCAGTGGTAGGTTTAATTCGCTTGAAATCTCAAGAGCCGATTCGGCATACCCTAACGATTTTTCAGGATTGTTTGACAAGGTTAGGGTTGCTAGTTCAAGGTATATATCGACCCTTGCTTTGTCGTGGGCTTCAGGAATAAGCGACAAAAGGCTGTCCTCTCTTGCATTTTGTGCCGGTAGCATTTCTACCATGAGCAACAAGCCAAGAATTATTCTACCAACCTTTGTCATTAGTATACAATTAGTGCATAAAAATAAGGCATTTTGCTATCCAATCAAAAAAACTCTGGTCATAGCTGTCCGATTACAGATAGATTTTGCCAGATAAAGCTATTTTTGTGGCGAATGTTATGAATTGGATCGACAAACAAATGGCCTCGCTTGGCGAGGTTGCTGAGAATAAGTTTTCAAGCCTTGCTTCTTTTATACGGAGGCATAGGATTGGTGTATATGGTACCATTATTTTTCACCTCATCATAGCCATTATCATTTTAACGCTTAAGTTGGGCAGCCTCCACACTCAAAACAACCAGCCAGTTGTCATTAATTTCGAGAAAGAGGCAATTCCCCCTGAAATTCTTAAGCAGGAGATAAAAAAGGAGATGGCGCAGCTTAAACAGGAGTTGGCCAAGGTGAATTATTCAAAAATGGATTTTCGAAATGCTGCCGCAGATGTTTCGTCTGAATCGAAGGATCTAAATAAATCCCTCACCGATGATCGAAACACTAAAACCGATGAGCTTTACGACGAGGCCAAAAAGTTGCAGGAACGTTTAGAGGCGGGCAAGGCCAATTTAGAAAAATTGGAGCGGGGCGAGAATGCCATTCAGCCACCAGCTGGGCAAGAGCTTGCAAAGAAGCCAGCCAAAGCACCCAATCCGGGCAAAGTGCTCGTTAACTACAGTTTAGGTGGGCGTAAGGCCTTTAGGCTACCCGTACCGGCCTACACTTGCGAAGGTGGTGGTACGGTAAAGGTGATAATTGAGGTTAACCAGCAGGGTTATGTAACCTCTGCAAAAGTGGACAACAGCAGTAGCAGCTCGGACGATTGCCTTTGGGATGGTGCCCTTCGCTCGGCTCGGTCATCTAGGTTTCAAATTCAGGAGGGTGGAGCATCCTCGCAGTCAGGATTTATTTTGTATCGTTTTATTCCACAGTAGTGCTAGAATGCGGCCATAAGCAGGTCGATATCTTTGGCTGGCAGGTGGTAAATACTTCCAAACTTGAAGTTTGTAAGAATGCCGTTGAAGAGGTACACCCCGTGCCGCAATCCCTTATTTTCTTTAAGTACAGCAGTAACGCCGGAGGATTGTCCTATCATTAAAAGAATTGGCACAAAAACATTGCTTAATGCAATGCTTGATGTTCTGGCAACTTGGGAGGTAATATCGGGCATGCAGACGTGAATGACACCATGTCGTGTAAAGCTTGGTTTGTCGAAGGGGCAAGACTCTGTGGTCTCAAACGATCCTCCACTTGTTACTGTAAGGTCAATAATCACAGCTCCCGTCTTCATCTTTTCAATAAACGAAGTTGGGATCTGCTGGGCAAAGGCATCTTCATCGGTAACAGGCGTGCCGATTACCACGTCAGCCGACCGAAGAGATTTTTCGAGAACTTGAGGATGAAAAATGCTGGTATAAAGCCGTGTGCCTAAACGGTATTGAATGTCGGTGAGCCGCTTGAGCGATTGGTCGAAAATTTTTACTACACAGCCTAGGCCAAGAGCGGCCCTTGCTGCAAATTCTCCGGCAGTATCGGCACCAATTATAACCACTTCTGTGGGCGAAATGCCAGTGATACCACCAAGCATCACTCCTTTACCGCTATGCAAGTTCGAGAGGTATTCGGCAGCAACTAGAATTGAGGTGTTTCCGGCAATGGAGCTCATTGATCGAACAACAGGGTAGCATCCATCGTCATCTTTGATTAGCTCAAAGCTAATGGCGGTAATCTTTTTCTGCTGTAGCGATTTAAGCAGGTTTTCGGTTTGCCCCGTATGGTAAAACGATGAGATGATGGTTTTGCCGTCGGCCATTAGGTCAATTTCTGCCTCGGTGGGTGGGGCAACCTTCAACACAATGTCTGCTTTATATACTTCGCCAGTGCTGCATATGCTTGCTCCAGCCTCAGAATAGGTTAGGTCGGTATAGCTAGCCCCTGATCCAGCGGCCTTCTCCACCAGCAGCTTATGTCCATTTGCTACGAGTATTTCAACGGCTTCAGGGGTCAGGGAAATTCTATTTTCGCCTACGCCCGATTCCTTGGGTAAACCAATAATGAAGCTGCGCTGTTTCCGGCCAATGGCAAGCGTTTCCTCTTGAGGAAGCAAACTTTTTCCAAAATGGAATAGTGGTGAATTGGGTCCGAGATGTTTCATTTTTGTGTCAATAGAAGTTGTTAAATGTACGACATCCCATTGGCATTTTCAAGAAGGAGGCCCCATCTCCTTTACAAAGAATGAAAACCTGCGGGATTCGTCCTGCATAACCTCAATTTTGATAACTATTGCCTCTTCCGGAATGAGTGTATCGATGACTTCAGGCCACTCAATAAGGCAGATTCCTTCTCCGAAAAAGTATTCCTCATAGCCAAAATCAAAAGCTTCCTCAACCGATTGAATGCGGTAAAAGTCGAAGTGAAAAACAGAACTTCCCTTGTCGGTAAAATACTCGTTTACCAAGGCAAAAGTTGGACTGCTCACCACGTCCACCACGTTCATTTGGCGGCAAAGCTCTTTTATTAGAGTGGTTTTACCAGCCCCCATCAATCCTTGAAAGGCAAATATTCTTTTTCCTTCAAATGCTTTAAGTATATGCTCTGCCACGGCAGGTAGTTCAGTCAAGTCTTTAGCAACAATTACATCCATAGTTACTTTTTGAGCGGATCGAGAACAATTAATGGAATCATCATCTCCTCCAGTGAAACGCCTCCATGCTGGAAGGTATTGCGGTAGTAACGGGAGAAATGGTTATAGTTGTTTGGGTATACAAAAAAATCGTGATTGGTGGCAAAAATATAGGCGGAGGTTAGATTGCTTTTTGGTAGGTGCACCTCCTCGGGCTTAAGAATTTCAAAAACCTCCCGTGCCTCGTAGTTTAAGCTACGGCCTAATTTATACCGAAGGTTGGTGGAGGTATTTCTATCGCCCACCACTTTTATGGGGTTGGTGACCAGGGTGGTTCCGTGATCCGTTGAGAGAATCACCGTCATTTGCTGGTCGGCCAGCTCCTTGAGCAGTGCTAAAAGGTCGGAGTGAAGAAACCAGGAGAGCGTTAGGGAGCGGTAGGCCGATTCATCGGAAGCCAGCTCCTTAATTAGCTCCATCTCGGTACGTGAATGGGAAAGCATGTCTACAAAGTTGTATATCAACACCGTGAGGTTGTTCTCAGCGAGCTGATTTACATTGCCAAGAAGTTTCTTGGCTGAACCGGGAACAACAAACTTCTCAAATCCAAGCTTATACTTCTTACCCAGCTTTTGTATCTGACGAATTAGTAAGGCCTCCTCGTACTGGTTTTTCTTATCGTCCTCTTCGTCGCTCACCCACATTTCGGGATAGAACTGCTGTATTTCCTGGGGCATTAACCCAGCAAATATTGCATTTCGGGCATACTGGGTGGCGGTAGGTAAAATACTGCAGTACACTTCCTCCTGTCGTAGCCGAAATAGATGGAGTATTTCAGGTGCAATAATCTTCCACTGGTCGAGGCGGAAGTTGTCGATAAGGATAAAGACAACCTTTTCACCCTTGTCAATGAGGGGGAACACCTTTGTCTTAAGCAAGTTGGGTGATAATAGAGGCGCTTCGCTGTTGTTCTTTCCAAACCACTGCTTATAGTTTTGCTTCACCCACTTGGCAAACTCCTTGTTGGCCTCGTCTTTTTGAAAACCGTATATCTCCTTAATACCAGCATCGGACGATTCCTCCAGTTCCAACTCCCAGGCAATGAGTTTTTTGTATATATCGGTCCAGTTGATAAAAGATCGAGCTGTTGAAATCAGCATGTTTAGCTCTCCAAGCGCTCTTCTGAAGTCCTGAGTTGATTGGGCATCGATTAGGGCGCCCTTGTGGATATTCTTTTTTATGGAGAGCAAAAGTTGGTTTGGCTTAACCGGTTTAATGAGGTAGTCGGCAATTTTCGAACCAATGGCACGGTCCATAATGTCCTCCTCCTCGCTCTTTGTAACCATCACTACCGGGGTTTCCGGTCTAATCTCCTTTAGCAACGCAAGCGTTTCCAGCCCACTTAATCCGGGCATATTTTCATCCAAAAAAACGAGGTCGAATCGTTGCTGCTTCATAAGCTCCAGCGCGTCGGTTCCGTTGGAGGTGAAAACAACCTCATAACCTTTGCCTTCAAGAAAAATGGCATGAGGTCGAAGCAGGTCCATTTCGTCATCAACCCAAAGAATTGTAACATTTCCCATTTGTAGTAATATTTAGGGATTGTAGTGTTGCCGGAAGAAAGTAAGGTAGTTCTGAATGCCCTTATCGGCCGTAAACTGCGCATAGTTTTGTTTCGAAATCACAAAAATGGCGCAATCTTCAGCAGGTGCATTTAGAAAAATCCCCGGCGCTGCACTAATCTTTTTGAAGTAGTCAATGGCAGAAGCCTTATCCTTCAGCGTTTCTACAAGAATAGTATTAAAACTTTGGTTAAGTTGGGTTGAGGAGACGTTTAGGTTTAAGTTCAAATACAAGGAGTCGAGGTTGAATGATACAATGTTGAACTTTATGCGGTTGAGGTCTAACTTATTGGAAACAACTGCTACAAAGTATTGTTCGCCATCTGCATCGGTATAGTTTACCGATGGATGCTCCTGATCTGTTTGTGGGTTTTTGTTTTCGGCGAGGGTTGCATTTTGAGCCAGCTTAAGCTCAACGTTATTGAGGTTGGCAATCATTTCCCTTGCCTTGGTTGCCTCTTCAGTAGAAGGGAACTTCTTCATCACCTGGTTTAGCGCATTGCGATAGGCAGCAAGGTTTCCTCCATCGCCTTGGCAAATAGCCAAAATGAGCTGGTATTTGGGCAGCAAGTTGCTGTCAGGATACTTGTTTATGGCTGCAGTAGCCTGTTGGGCCGCAGCTGGGAAGTTGCCTGTGCTAAAGGTTTGGTAGAGTTGCTCGTAATTCTTTTCTTCCTCACCTTGCTGATCCGTCAACTTTTTAAGGTAATCAGGGTTGGTAATGGCCATTGCAAATGTGCTGTTTGGGTAGTTGTTCACCAGCAAATCGCGGTATTTTTTAACCCTCTGAGCATCTTGTATGGCAAGGGAGAGCTGGTATAGGTTGAAGTAAACAGAAACTAGGTCGGTGTTATTGGGAAATCGTTGTGCAAACTCTTCATAGGTTTTTATGGCAGCTAGGTAATCTTTCATCTGATTCTGGTATACCGCGGCTGCTTTTAAAAGCGAAGTTTCGATTCGCTTGGTAGAAGCCTTCATTAACGAGTCGGTCAGTGGCAGGTCAGCAAGGTAGAATTCGCGGGAATTTTTGGAGAGCTGCTTCTTAACGGTTGCCGCAGCTGCTTTCCCTGTCTCTTCCTCCGTTGTTCCTGTGCCAACGTCACCGGTGAGTTCAGAAATTCCTTTGTTTTTTCGCCTCCAGTTATCTTCCAATTTTCGCTTGCCCCACAACATTTGGAATTCCGATGAGCCCACCGCCAGCGTTGCAGGGTTATAGAAGTACCATTTTCCGCCCTGCTGTCCAGCAAGATTTTGGGTTGCCTGTTGCTGCTGGTAGTAGGAGGCAGCGTAACGTTGTTGCTCCTCTTCTTTGCGCTTTGCTTCTTCCTCTTCCTGAACCTTTTTTATAAGCGACGCAATGAGGACATTTCGGTCCGCTTCAGACATTTTGGCAACCCGCTGAAGGCTGTCCTCGCGCGATACAACCCGGAGATCGGAAACGAGGCTAGTCAGGTTGTCGGTCTTGAGCTTGAGCTGTGCATAGTCTGGATAGGTATTATCGAGAACTGTAACGGCAGTGTCGTAGTAAGCCTGTGCCATAATGTAATCAGGCTTTTCAAAGTAAAGATCAGCCAACGTTATGGACGAGAGTCCTTTTTGGAAGTTATTAGAAACGCTTTTGCTGACAGAGAGAGCAAAGTTTTTCATGGCTGCCGGCTTATCGTTTTCGGCTAGGTCAATTTTACCAAGGGCATAGTAAACAAGGTCCAGATACTCCCGGTTCTTTTCGTCCTTTGCCAGCTTTAGCAGCACCTTTCTGATATCCTTCCCCTTTTGACCAGATTGATAGAGGATGGCAATTTTAATTTGTGCATTGAAGGCAGTTTCGTATGCAGGATTCATTTTGGTTACCGCGCGAAACTCTTCAATACTCTTTTCGTTATCCCCAATTTTTTCGTAGAGCTGGCCCAAGAGGTAAGTTAGTCGAACTCGTCTATTCTTTTTCCAATGCGACTGCATTGCCTTTTTGAGAAAGGGAATAGCATCGGCATATGCTTTTCGCTTTATGTCCATGTCGGCGAAGGAGAGAAGCAATAATGGTCGCAGCTTGGTTGGAAATTTTTTATCGGCATCGAGTGATCGGAGCATTTCCTGACCCTCTTCAAAAGAGCCAGTTTGGGCGTCGATAATGGCCATCCAAACCTTGGCCTCATATAACGACTCGCTGTTTGGGTATTCCGTAAGCATAAAGTCGAAGGTCTGGAGTGCCTTGTCGTAGTTCATGCCATACACGTTAGCCTTACCAATGAGAAGATAGGCTTCCGGCACCCAAGCGCAAAACTCATTTTGGTTATAAAATTCTCTATCTTTTTTATTTGGTGCTCCCTTTTTGGGCTTTGGCTTAACAGTAATGGAGTGGTGGGCCACTAAGCCGGTAGCCTTCTTAATGGCACGATCCATATCACCAGCAATTGTTCCGGCCATTTGCTGGTTGTTGAAGGTAAATATCGGAAGCAAGTCGGTGTAGTTCATCGGGTAATTTTTCTCCGACTTTGCCACCCCATTCTCGTAGCTGAGGTTGGCGTTAAAGTAGTAGTTATAGTATGCAGTGAGGTCGTGATAGTTACGGGTAACCACCGTGTTTTTCTTGGTTGAGCACGAAGTGTTTATTGCTACAATTGCAGCAAGGAGCAGGAATAGCTTAGCAATAGATGATTTCAATGTGAATGGTTTTTTAAACAACTGCTTAAAGGTCAAAATATTTTTCTGATTGTAAAAATAGCGGGATTTTTTAAGATGGAAGAGGGTTCGGGGAAACAAAAAAACCAAGCGAAAGGCTTGGCTCTATGTTTACCATCAAAGAAAATTAGTAGTCATAGTAATTAAACGGTAGGCAAACGAGGTCGCTTAGCTCTTCACCGGACTCTTTTATTTCGTCGTCGTCCGATTCATAGTACCAGTTTATCACCACGCGGTTACCTTTCTCATGGATTTTGCGCAATTCAAATAGTATGTCAAGCAAAAACTTGGCAGAGGATGAGTTAAAATAGGTCATCCGAAAGTTCATGGTAATTAACGCTTTGTCGAACTCCGTGTTATTTACCACAACCTCTTCGATGTAATCTTGAACCCATTTCACAACTGGTTTATAATAACCAATTACGTTCTCAGGTCTGGAAAACCCAGAAATATTGAGTACGTTTTGTACCGGGTCAAAGTGCAAATCTGGTGTAAACTCAGTTGGCTCTAATATTAGTGGTTTCATTGTAGTCACTAGGTTTATTGATTACTGGTGACAAATTGTTATATGGATTGAAAACAAAAAGTATTGCTCATCAATTGGATCAAAGGTATAACCAATTTTATTCTCAGACACCTTAGCGATGTTGATAATTCCCAAGCCTGCACCTCCTCTATTGTTCACCGCGTTGTGGAGGATCGTGTTCTTGTACAACTCCTTTAGGCCAATACGATCAAGTGTGTTAACTAGGTCGAGGCGTTGCTTTAGGTTGGCAATTTTTTCAACACGTAAACTATTAGTTGCAGAAACGGTGAAGTTTTGAGGATCAATATTCAGCGTAAAAAATGGTGTATGAACAACTTGGTCGCCATTTTTCATGATATCCTGATGACGGTAGATGTTCTCAAGACTTTCAACGATTGCGGCATACACCTTCTTTTTAATGGTAATATTCATGCCAAAATCATCTAAGATGGTAGTCATCTTATTGAGCAGGATACCAATTGCTTCGTAGCTTAGCGATCCGTTATGTGTAAGAAGAGATGTTTCCTTGATCACGTGCTGGTCCTCGATGTTTAAAAATGCTTGTGAAAGGTAGCAATTATTTTCAAAAGTGATAAAAAAAAAGTAAGATGCTGCTAAGTTTCGAGCATTTGTTTGAGTTCAACAATTATTTGTAAAAAAGAGGAGGGAAATCAACCCTCCTCTTAATGCAATATGCCCTTTTTTAATCGTTACTTAACGATGGTCATTTCATCGATTAACCGTTTTGCTCCGGCAAATTTATCAATTATGAACAGGGTATAACGAACGTCGAGGCAAATGGTACGTTGGAGTTCTGGCTCAAAAGCGATGTCGCCGCTCATAGCCTCCCAGTTTCCATCGAATGCAGTTCCAATCAGCTGACCCTTGCCATTGATTACTGGACTTCCAGAATTTCCTCCTGTAATGTCGTTGTTGGTGATGAAGTTAACTGGCATAACACCTTTATCGCCATAAGGTCCGTAATCCTTAGCGTTATAAAGTTCTTTCAACTTTGCAGGAACAACAAACTCCAAGTTGTCAGGATCTTCCTTCTCCATTACGCCCTTAAGAGTGGTTTTGTAATCGTAGTGAACGGCGTCCATTGGGTAGTAATCGAGCACCTGGCCGTACGACATTCTCATTGTGAAGTTGGCGTCGGGGTAGTGTGCCTTTTGGGGTTCCATTGCCAGAATGCCTGCAACGTATAGGCGATGCCCTTTCTCATAGTCGTCCTTGAAAGGCGTCATGCTCTTAGATGTCGCCCTCAGGGTAGTAATAATTGAATTGCCCATTATAGCAGCAGGATCGTTATCGAGAACCTCCTTGCTGGGGTTTCCCACAAAGGCTAGAGCTTTAGCTTTGCTTGCAAAAATGGAAGAGGCATAGAGGTTATCAATGTAGCTATCAGTGTTACCACCATACAGGGAGTCGATGGTAGCATAAAATGTGGGTAGGTAGCTAGCGTCAACTCTCGACTTATAAACTTTTACAAGGCTGAGGGCGACCTTTTTGTCGAGGGCCGTGCTAAAATCCTTGTAGAAATCTTCAAGTGCTTTTTTCCATTCTTTCTGAATAGTTGCCTTCTCCTCGTCGGTTTTGGCCATGGTGTAACGGCCAAAGTATGCCGTTGAAATACGGGCTGGGCTTAGAATTTCTGTACCCATTAGAAAGCATTCGTAAAGATTTTGCTGCGCATTGAGCATCTCTTTTCTGCCTTCTACCGCCGATTTAATTAGCGTAAGTGCATCACCATACTCCTTAACCCTATCAGGGCTCTGGTTAACCCATGCCATGAATTTTTCTTCCTCTGCTTTTTTCGTGTCATAAACATGTAGGCGTTTCAACCCCTTGTTTTTGCCAATGGCGTTCTTCCAGTAGTTGCTCGACATGGCAAACTTGGAGGCGTACATGATACGGATTGTATCGTTGGCCTGCATATCTTTGGAGAGAATATCTTGACGTATGCCTCTATCGTAGATGCGATTTGGATTTACAAGGTTCAGCGTTTCGTTTACCTCATAGGAGGTCATGTAGCGCTCGGTAGAACCAGGATAACCCATAATCATGGCAAAGTCATTTTTCTTAACCCCTTTAATGGAAATGGGGAAGTGGTATTTCGGCTTCAACGGCACGTTATCTTTTGAGTATTCTGCAGGGTTTCCATTCTTATCAGCATAAACTCTAAACAATGAGAAGTCGCCGGTGTGGCGTGGCCACATCCAGTTGTCGGTTTCTCCACCAAACTTGCCAATGGAAGAAGGAGGAGCTCCAACCATTCTAATATCCTTGTAAGTTTCGTAAACCAACATGTAGTAATTGTTACCTCCGAAGAAATTCTTAACCTGAGCATTGTAAAGTGTGCCTTGAGTTGCCTTGTCGGCAAGGGCCTTGCCAGCCCTGTTGGCAATCATATCGCGCTCACTCTCTGTTTTGGCAATCTTTACTGAGTCGAGAATTTGCTTGGTTACATCCTCGATGCGCACCAAGAAGGTAATCGTTAGTCCGGGGGTTGGAATTTCTTCCTGCATGGTTTGAGCCCAGAAACCATCCTTCAGGTAGTCGTTGTCCACCGTGCTATGCTCCTGAATGGCTTCGAAACCACAGTGGTGGTTGGTGAGGATTAAACCTTTGTCCGAAATTATTTCGCCGCTGCAACCGCGGCCAAAAATAATCACAGCATCCTTTAGGCTGGTTTTGTTAATGCTGTAGATGTCCTCAGCAGAAAGCTTAAAGCCTTCCTTTTTCATCTGCTTAATGTTGAGCTGCTGAATAAGGGGCAGTAGCCACATTCCTTCGTCGGCAATGGCAGGAGTGCCAAATATAAGGAATGCTCCAAGAAAAATAACCAGTAGTTTTTTCATGATTTGAATTAGGGTTTAGTTTGGTTATAATATGCTTTGATTGCGTTAATGGTCAAAGGTTAAATTTTAGCTGTCGATTTGTTAGCGAAAAACTTTTTCGATGAAGCGATGAGATGCCGAATTGGTGAATCGCTTGGCGGTGGGTCAGCGTTGGGTAGCCCTTATTTTTGCTCCATCCGTATATTGGATAATCATCGTGTAACGCCTCCATTAGTTCGTCTCTGTAAGTTTTGGCTAGGATTGAGGCAGCGGCTATGCTTGCATAAATGCCATCGCCTTTTACAACGCAAAGGTGGGGCAGGTGGTTATACTTTTTGAATCGGTTACCATCAACTAAGATGAACTCAGGCCTCACAGAAAGATCGTCGAGCGCTTGATGCATAGCTAGAATGGAGGCATTTAGAATATTTATGCTATCGATAGTGGGCGCATCAACTACCGCCACGCTATAAGCCACGGCCTCCCTCTCTATAACAGCGCGAAGGCGAATACGCTTTTTAGCCGACAGCTTCTTTGAATCGTTTATCTCCTCATTGCTAAAATTGGAGGGAAGAATAACGGCGGCGGCCACCACTGGTCCAGCAAGGCATCCTCTACCAGCTTCATCGCAGCCAGCCTCCAATTGGTTTTCAATATAGTATGGCTTAAGCATTACAGTATACTATTTTCTGATGCCACTTGCATGGTTGCATGCCAGAGGCGTTCTGCCGTTATGTCCCATGAAAACAATTTCACTCGCTCCAGCCCCTTGCTTACAAGTTCGTTGGCAAGTAGTGGATTAGTCGATAGCCTGATCATGGCTGCGGTAATCTCCTCCACACAAAATGGGTCTACCAGTAGCGCTGCATCTTGGGTAACTTCGGGAATCGATGTTCTGTTTGAGGCAATAATGGGAACTCCGCAGCGCATGGCCTCCACGAGAGGTATACCAAAACCTTCAAAGTAGGGTACAAATACTAGGGCAAATGCTGCGCCCATTACCTTTTGAAGTCGAGCAATGTTAAGCCTGCCGGTAAACACAACGTCGTCCTTATATACCATTTCACTATAGGCCTTACGAATGTCGGCCGTTTTAAACATTTTTTCACCAACCAGCACCAGCTTATACTGTTCGCCATGCTTTTGTCGAAAAAGGTCAAATGCCCGGATAAGTCTGGCAACATTCTTCCGTGGGTTGAATGCACCAACGAAAAGGAAGTAGGGCATTCCTTCGGTTAACAATGCCCGTTCAGCAGCGACCTCTTCCGTGGAGAGGATCTTGTACGAAGGATTTACCCCATTGTAGGCAACCTCTATTTTATCGGGAGTGAGGTTATAGGTTGAGGCGATGTCCGATTTTGAGTATTCTGAAACGGTGACAATGCGAGCAGCCTTTTTAGCAAACAGGGGAAAGAAATGGTTAAAATACCAGCCAGTAAGTATGGGCATTCCTTCGGGGTGGTGGGCAAAGTTTATATCGTGAATCACTGCAATGGAGGGCACCTTCGTTCTCATGGAGAGGTAACCATCGGGAGAAATAAAAATATCAATATTGTTTTTCCTCAAAAAACGAGTGACTGAAAATTCAAACCAGATATACCATAGCACCGGATGGCGCGACTGTGGCGGAAGAACAACCGGAGTTACATTTTTGGCAAAAATATATTCGTTGCTATATGGCCTGTCGAACAAGAAAAAGAACTCGTGTTCCGGATGATTCCCAACAATACGTTTCAGCGTTTCATAGGTAAACCAACCTATACCTTCCAGCCTGTTGGGCAAAAGGAGCCTTGTGTTGACAGCAATTTTCATAAAAAAAAACAATATTGAGCTAAGATAGTGGTTTTCTCCAAGCGCGCTTTACTATATTTGAAGTCCCAAACCTGAAATTAACCTAAGTGAAGAAGACTTTTCTCACTAACCTTCTTTTACTCCTGTTCCTGAATCTTTTGGTAAAGCCATTCTGGATTCTGGGGATTGATCGTACGGTGCAGAACACCGTTGGGGCTTCGGAGTATGGATTTTACTTCTCGCTATTCAGCTTCTCCATCCTGTTTAACATACTCCTCGATTTGGGTATTACCAACTTCAACAACAGGGAGATATCCATGCACCCGCAGCTGCTTACAAAGTATTTCTCAAATCTTTCACTGCTTAAACTTTTTCTTGGTGGCGGCTACTTTGTGGTTAGCTTGGTGGTAGGTTATCTTATTGGCTATGGCCCACGGCACCTTTACATGCTCTCTTTTTTACTCTTCAACCAGCTGCTGGCATCGCTCATTCTCTACCTTCGGTCGAACCTAAGTGGCTTGCAATACTTTAAAACGGACTCAGTAATGTCGGTGCTCGACAGGGTGTTAATGATTATTCTCTGCGGCTTTCTTCTCACAAGCAAAAGTTTAAGCATCTCGTTTCGAATAGAGTGGTTTGTATATGCACAATCGATTTCCTATGCTACAACGGCAGTAATTGCGTTTGCCTTGGTATATCGGCACGTCACTTTTTTTAGGCCAAGGCTCGACGTGGTCTTTCTGCTTTCCATTTTTAAGCGCAGCTATCCATTTGCCCTTTTTTCGCTCCTAATGGTGTTTTACTACCGTATCGACAGCGTGATGCTGGAACGTATGCTGCCCAATGGCGAGCAGCAGGCGGGTATTTATGCTCAGGCCTTCCGCCTTCTCGATGCCGCTAACATGGTTCCTCTCCTTTTTGCTGGTTTGCTAATGCCTATATTCTCCTCCATGCTTTCCCGCAAGGAGGATGTGATTCCATTAATGAAGCTCTCGTTCAACTTGCTTATTACACCAGTGGTGGGGCTCGCCTCCTTTGTGTTTTGGTATCGTCACGAAACCATTGACCTGTTATATCATAGCCATGTGAATGCATCGGCTTCAATTCTGGGGTTGCTAATGATTTCCTTTGTAGCCATAAGTGCTACCTATATTTACGGAACGCTGCTCACCAGTAATGGGAACTTGCGATACCTTAACTATATATCACTATTTGGGGTAGTGGTAAATGTTCTGCTTAACTTCCTGTTAATCCCTACGCTTGGCCCCGTTGGGGCTGCAATAGCAAGCTTAGCCACACAGCTTGTTGCAGCAGGGCTGCAGCTATACCTTTGTTACTCTATTTTCAAAATCAGGATAGCTATTAAGGAAAGCGTGTTGCAGCTATTGTATCTGCTCGTTGCCATTCTGGTCCCCGTGGTTACCCACCTATTAATTCCACGACTGCTATTTGGATTTATTATTTCATTGGTTGTATGCTTTGCAGCGGCCATTATTCTTAAAAGAATTAACTTTGCAGTACTTTTTAAAATCCTCAAGCAGGAAGAACTTTAGTTAAATATTTTTCCGAGTTGTTTTATTCCGATAGAAAATATATTTTTAAGGTGGAATAAAATCACTTAACAACCTAGAATTGTGATGGAAGTTCTTCTCGAAAAGACAACCGATACACCCCTAATTCATTTCGCTCCAGGACTGCTCGTTATAGAAGGACGGTCAATTACGGAGGATATTTTAGGATTTTGGAATCCGCTATTGGCGTGGACTGCTCAGTATATTAAAGAGCCTGAAAAGCATACCTTAGTCGAAATTGGGCTGGAGTACATCAATAGTAGCTCCAGTAAATTCATCAACGAGATTCTTCAAATGCTCGCATCGGTGAAGGATAAAGGTATGGTTTTGGAGGTCAACTGGAATTACGAGGAGGACGACGAGTCTATTTTGCAGCTGGGTAGAGACCTGGAATCCCTTTGTGGGACTAAGTTTAACTTTAAAGAAATCGATACCGTTCGGGAGCGAGCTCGAAAGTTAACCATACGGCGAAAGAAAACAGGCGAGGAGTATACCATTACTGGCCGTTACTGGGAGTCGGTTGTGCGAAATGGGCACAGCGAGGAGTATGAGGTTATTGAAAAAAAGGAAGACAACTAGAACTAACTAGTGCAAAAATGGACAACCTAGAGGTAGCAGAGACTATTACTACACCGGCTATATCATTTAACTCGTCCACGGGACGACTGTTTATTAACGGGAAATCAATACCCGAAAACGTATTTGACTTTTTTACACCTGTGCTAAGCTGGATAGACGAATATTCGAGCACCCCTAATCCTCAAACGGTTCTTGAACTAAAGTTGGAGTATTTTAACACTAGCTCCTCGAAGCGGATTTTCGACATTATGAAGCGCATGGAAAAGTTGGCCATGAGCGATCTCTCTAAGGTTACCATTATTTGGTACTACGAGGAGGATGACGAGGATATCTATTTCGCTGGCAACGACTACAAGGCCATCCTCAACCAAAAGGTGGACTTTCGGATGGTGGAGATTGATGCCTGATTTTTCCTTCGTTCACAACATCATTTTAACATTCCTCTCCTCCTGCCTTCCCCCTGATTTAGATTAGGGAAAAAAGTGACATTCAAACTGGTGTTCACTAGTTGTCAAATCTGAACCATACGATTTCTAGAGAGATATTATAAAAAAGAAAAGCCTCGAAGATGCAAATCTTCGAGGCTTTGTAGTAGCATGTTCAGGACTCGAACCTGTGTCCGGCGGCTGCCGGATATGAGCCCAACGAGCTACCGCTGCAAGAGGAGGGTTCGTATGAAAATTCTTCCTTGGTGGGATTTGAGTTCCCGTTCCCGCTGCATGGCTTCGGCCTTGGTGGAAAATGTTTCCGAGTAGAGCAGCGTCCAGGGTTGGTATTTTCGGGTCCATCCTTTGCTGAGGGGATGGTTGTGAACCTCGACTCGACCTTGGAGGCTGGAGGTAAACCCCACGTATATCTTGCTGTGGGTTTCAGAGTAAAGGACGTAGGCATAAACATAGCCCTAAATATAACGCAAAAAAAAACCTCGAAGACTTTCATCTTCAAGGTTTTCTAGTAGCGGGGACAGGACTCGAACCTGTGGCCTTTGGGTTATGAGCCCAACGAGCTACCAACTGCTCCACCCCGCAATATATCGTTTTCAATAAAATCAGAACCTTTTAAGCTGCATCG
>Ga0307375_10001619_pt1 | contig 24252 bp, 16 predicted proteins | sample TR1MG_FD_202531 | JGI IMG/M metagenome (GOLD analysis project Ga0307375, IMG submission 202531) | Soil microbial communities from Risofladan, Vaasa, Finland - TR-1 | ecosystem: Environmental > Terrestrial > Soil > Coastal area > Acid sulfate soil | place: Finland: Risofladan, Vaasa | collected...
GCTGCGGCTTCTTTGCGTCCGAATTGCCGACGCCGTGTACGCCTGGCTGGTGTCGAACGCGCCGCCAGCTTTTAGCGCAATGCCCCCCGGTCGGCTGAAAACATCATTGTTCAGGACGGACTATTGAGCCCATGAAACAAACCACTCTGAACCTCGACCTCAGCCTCAAGCGCACGCGCAAGCGTGAATTTCTGGAACAGATGGAACACGTCGTGCCCTGGGCAGCGCTGGTCAAGCTGATTGCCCCGCACTACCCCCAAGGCACCAATGGGCGTCCGCCGTTCCCGCTCGAAACCATGCTGCGCATCCACTTCATGCAGCAATGGTTCAGCCTGTCCGATCCGGGCATGGAAGAAGCCTTCTTCGACGTCCCGCTGTACCGCGAATTTGCCCAACTCGAAGACTATGCCCGCCTGCCGGACGAGAGCACCATCCTGCGCTTTCGTCATCGGCTCGAGCAACACCAGCTGGCCGAACAGATTCTGACCACCGTCAATCAACGGCTGATCCAGCAAGGCTTGCTGCTCAAAGTCGGCAGCGAGGTGGACGCCACCCTGATCCCGGCGCCCACCTCGACCAAGAACAAGCACAAGACCCGCGACCCCGAAATGCATTCCAGCTGACCGGCAATCAATGGTACTTCGGCATGAAAGCCCACATTGGCGCCGATGCCGATTCCGGATTGGTGCATACCGTGCGCGGCACGGCAGGCCATGTGCACGACGTGATCGAAGCCAACGGGCTGTTGCACGGCGAGGAAGCAGAAGTGTATGGCGATGCCGGTTACCAGGGTGCCGCCAAACGCCCGGACGCCAAAGCGACTATCAACTGGCACATCGCCATGCGCCCGGGCAAGCGCCGGGCGCTGGACAAGGACAAACCCATTGATGCATTGATCGACCAGCTGGAGAAGCTCAAGGCGGGTATCCGCGCCAAGGTGGAGCACCCGTTCCGGGTGATCAAGCGCCAATTCGGTTACACCAAGGTACGCTACAAGGGCTTGAAGAAAAACACAGCCCAGCTCATTACGCTGTTTGCGCTGTCCAATCTGTGGATGGCGCGGCACAAACTGATGGTGCTACCGGGATGAGTGCGTCTGGAGATCGGGTAAATGGGCTAAATAGGGCGAAGAACGCCAAAAGCAGCGTGGAAAATCGCATGTCTTGAGCGTTTCACGCTGCAGTTTTGAAATTTGAAGCAGAGCCGCCTGCCGCTGCGCGGCAGACGGGGTTGTTCAGAGCATCCTTATGAAGCTAGAATGCGTTTTTCTGACTTTCGTTGAATAATACAGCCCCTTGAAAACGTGAGGAAGGTTGCCAGACCTGATCTGTATTTCTACAGGTCAAAAAATCCTCACTCTAAACTTTCTGCTGCGAGTTCTCGTATACCTTCATTTATTCGTGCTTCCGAGAAATGTAAAGTCACATCTTGAATAACATCGGCCCCACGCTTGACTGAATCCTCTCCTTGCCGCGCCTGCTCTGCTGTTCGTTGTATGTCAGGGCTGGCACTTGCCGTCGTGATGGGGGCGATTCTCGCTGGTGCATGGACAGTGCCGGCAGAGGTTCGTGCCCACACACCGATATTGTCCGGCGTGGGTTTCAATACCGCCATTGCGTTGGTGCTGGCGGGCATGGCGCTGCTTTTGCCGCGGCAGCGTCGCTGGCTGGGCGGATTTGTCGCCACCATCGGCGCAATGGTGTTGCTGCAACATCTGTTTGTATGGCTGCCGCCTGACGGTGTCTGGCGCATTGCATTGAATGTCAAAGCAAACGGCCTTCCCTGGCCTGGGCGCATGGCGCCGCTCTCCGCATTTTCCATTTTGTGTGCTGGCCTGGCGCTGGTTAACCTGGACCGACCGCGAAAGCTGCTTGGGCTGGTCCTGTTGCAAGCCGTGCCCGGACTCATTCTGGCTGCGGTAGTGGGCGGTATTCTTAACTTCTATCTTGATGATCTGTTGTTCGTGGTCACCACTGATCGATATGCCGTAATGAGCCCACCCACCATGATGGCCTTGTGCGTACTGGTTGTAGGTTACCTTGCGGCCATGCTGGAAACGCACTGGTTTCGAAGTTTTTACAGAGACCATGAGGACCGGCAGGCCCTGACCATCGGTTTGGCCGGATTCTTCACTGCGCTGCTGCTTGGGAGCGCGGTTTCCGTTGCCTTGCTTGGCAAGCAGATGCAAATAACGGCAGGGAATGGATTGTCCAGTTCGGTGAAGGCCCAGGCAGAAATCATCCCGCTGGTATTGTCGAATGCATTGAATAGTCTGCATGCACGGGCGGGCGGACAGACGTCGCGCAGCGACTTGCCGGCCTTCCTGCATGATCTGGCAGGCCAGGAGGGCGCAGCGTGGCTGGAAAAAGCGGATGGCTCCATCGTACAGCGCGCGGGACAGCCTCCGGATAATTCGCAATTCCGCTTGCGCCTGAAGGAAACGGGATCGGTCTGGCTGACCTGGAATCGCCGATGGCTGCTGGAAGTTCACGTTCCAGCATCGAAGTGGCAAGGGACAATCGTGGTTCAAGCCCCGCTGCCTGAACTTGAGGCGGTTTTTATGGGCGGGTTGACGAATGCCGCGGAAGGGGTGGAAACGCGCCTGTGTGGACGTGCAGGACAAGATCGCATGGCCTGTTTTCCTTCTGTGTCTGCGCCGCATCCGCGACTGGAAACGACGCACTACAACGATGTGCGTCTCCCGATGTGGTACGCCCTGGAAGGACGGCATGGCGTCACTGTCGCGCCGGATAACCGGGGCGTGATGGTGGTTGCTGCCTATGGACCGGTAGCGGAACTGGGCCTCGGGCTGGAGCGGAAAATTGATGCCGGTAAGCTGTTTCAGCCAATCCGTGCCGCAGTGTGGCAGGCGATTGCAATTATGGCGATCATCGGTCTGCTCGCTGCGCTGCTGATCTATTGGCGTGTCCGACGCCTGGTGCGCCACGCCGTCGAAACCCAGCGGCAGTTGCGTGGCGTGCTGGATGCGCTGCCCGTGGGCGTGTGGGTTACGGACGTAGCGGGGAATTTTATTCTCAACAATCCCGCCGGAAGCCGTATCTGGGCGGGTGAATGCGGGGTCGGTACAGAGCGCAATGGGGAATACAAGGGCTGGTGGCACGATACGGGCAAGCGCATCGCAACGTGTGACTGGGCGGGCGCGCGCGTCATCGAGCGGGGCGAGACATCTCTTGATGAGATCATTGATATCGAGTGCTTCGACGGCAGCCGCAAGACCATCAGCAATTCTGCCCTGCCGCTGCGCGATGAAAAGGGGACCATCGCGGGATCCGTCGTGGTCTGCAAGGACATCACAGAGCATCTGCAGGCAGAGGAAAATCTCTGCAAGTCCCGGGATTTGCTTCAAGCCATTGTCGAAAATGCACCCATCCGGGTATTCTGGAAGGATGTGGAGTCGCGGTATCTCGGCTGCAATACTGCCTTTGCCCGCGATGCGGGAATGTCCAGTCCGGAGGAACTGATTGGCAAGGACGATTCTCGGATGGTCTGGCGGGAACGGGCCGAGCAGTACCGTGCCGATGACAGGCAGGTCATGCATTCCGGTATGCCCAAAATTGGCTACGAGGAGGAACAGACCACGCCTGACGGGAACACTATCTGGCTGCGCACTTCCAAGGTGCCATTGCTTGATGGTGACGGAACGGTGATCGGTGTGCTGGGGATCTACGATGACATCAACGCGTCCAAACAAACGATGGATGTTCTGCAGCATAGTCGCAAGAACCTGGCCGAGGCGCAACGCATTGGCCGCATGGGCAGCTGGGAACTTGATCTGGACAGTGGTCTGCTGGCGTGGTCGGAGGAAATATTCCACATTTTCGAGATTGACCCGGAACGTTTTGGCGCCTCCTACGAGTCGTTCCTGGCACTGATCCACCCCGAGGACCGGGATCGAGTGAATGATGCCTATACCGAATCGCTGAAGCTGCACACGTTCTATGAAATCGAACATCGCCTGTTATTTCCCGGCAAGCGCATCAAGCATGTGCGCGAACGCTGCGAGACGCTCTATGGCGAAGACGGAAGGCCGCTGAAATCCATCGGCACCGTGCAGGACGTGACCGAACATGCCCTGGCGCTGGAGGAGATTCGGCGACTGGAGCGGGAATTCAGTTCCCTGGCCGAAAATCTGCCGGACATCGTTTGCCGTTTTGACCGCGGGTTGCGGCGCATTTATGTCAATCCCGAGATCGAGAAGGCCACCGGCATGTCGCGGGAATCATTGCTGGGCAAGACGCCTCTTGAGCTGAGCGTCTCGGAGAAGGTGGCGGAAATCTTTACCAATGCCTTGCGCCAGGTGATTTTTACCGGCAAGCAGGAAATGTTCGAGTTCGAATTCACCACGAGAACCGGCATTGTCAAGTACTACCAAGCCCGGGCCGTGCCGGAATACGATGCATCGGGCGAGGTCGAAACGGTGCTGGCCATCGCGCGCGACATTTCCACCCTCAAGGGTGTTGCAGCGGTACTGCGCGAAAGCGAGGAGCGCCTGCATGGCATTACCACCAATGTGCCTGGCATGGTGTTCCAGTGCTGCCACCATGCCGGGGATAAAGTGCTGCGGTTCACCTACGTCAGCAATGGGGCAAGGTGGCTGCTGGGCGTGTCTGCAACGGCGCTGCAGCGTGATGCGAATGCGTTCGTCGAACTCGTTGTTCCGGAGTATGCGAGCTCTTTCCGCGACAGCATGCTGCAGTCGCGGACGGAACTTTCCCTGTGGAACTGGGAAGGGCGCCTGATCACGACTGATGGCGAGTCGAGATGGATCAACCTGCGCGCCACACCACGCTGTTACGGCGAGGATATGTGCATGTGGGATGGCGTAGCGATCAACATTACCGAGAGCAAGGCCAGCGAAGAAAGGCTGATCCAGTCGAAGAACATGCTGCGCGAACTTTCGGCGCACCTTGAAAGCGTGCGCGAGGAAGAACGCAAACGAATCGCGCGCGAGATCCACGATGAGCTGGGGCAGACGCTCACCGCGCTGCGAATGGACGTTTCGCTGGCCCGCCTCGGCTTTGGAAAATCCAACCCGAAGCTCATGACGCGCCTGCAATCCATGACTCAGCTGGTGGACCGCACCATCAGGACCGCACGGCATGTCACATCGAGGCTGCGGCCGGGTGCCCTGGACCTGGGCATCGTCGCCGCGCTGGAATGGCTGGTGGAGGAGTTCATCGAATATGCGGGCATTCCCTGCGAGCTGGTGCTGGGCGATGGCGACATCGAGCTGAACGAATTTACCGCGACCGCCGTGTTCCGTATCATCCAAGAATCGCTGACCAATATCGCGCGCCACGCCGGGGCGAGCCAAGTCGAAATCATCGTGACCCGGAGCGCTGCCCAGCTCTGCTTCGAAGTGCGTGACAATGGCAAGGGCTTCGACCCGCATGCGGTGGAAAACCGCAAGTCCTTCGGCTTGGTCGGCATGCGCGAGCGGGTGGCAATGATGGACGGGGATTTTGAACTGGACAGTCAGCCGGGGCAGGGGGCACGCATTCGTGTGTGCGTTCCGGCGGCATAATTGTTATGATTACCAAATTTAACACCGTATATTCATGATCAGCCTCATCATTGCGGACGACCATGCCATTGTGCGCCATGGACTCAAGCAGCTTCTCGCGCTTGTGCCCGATATCACCATTTTAGGCGAGGCTGGTGGGGGTCATGAACTTCAGGATATCCTTGCAAAAACCCCTTGTGACGTGGTCCTGCTCGATATGAACATGCCGGGCCTTGCAGGTGTTGACCTCATTAAATGGATATGTGCAAAGTACCCGGAACTATCGATTCTTATTTTAAGCATGCATGTCGAGGGGCAGATCGCCAGCCGTGCGCTCAAGGCTGGCGCCCAAGGTTACCTGACCAAGGACAGCGAACCGGAAATCCTCGTTGAGGCCATTCGTAAGGTTTCCGCGGGCGGGAAATTCATCGATGCCGCACTGATCGAAACCCTTGTGTTCGATCATGATCCGAAAAGCAGCGCACCACATGAAGTCCTGTCCGAACGGGAGCTGCAGGTGTTCCTCATGCTCTCCTCCGGCAAGACGATCAGCGAAATCGCCAGCGAGCTGTTCCTGAGCATCAAGACAATCAGCACCCACAAGCTTCGCCTCATGCGGAAGATGAAACTCCAGACATCAACCGACCTGATTCGCTATGCCATCCGCCATCAATTGATCGACGGCTGATTTTTACTTACGCGACTCATCAAGCGTCACCACCGCAAAGCACATATCCAGTCAAGCCTTCGGGGTTGCTGGAATGCGCTGTCATCTTTCCTCTGCATTCGTCAGAGGCATCTCGTAGAAATATAGCCCAATCATTCAGACACATTCTGCACGCAGGATCGGCTTGTAGAGCACCAAGGAAGCGGATTCCTACCAAGCTGCGAATAATTTCCTAATCAAAAGCAGATTTTGCCGACTCTATTTCGTGACGCCTGCCACCGTAAACCCTTGAAACGGATAGCGGCTCTTGCCTGGCCAATTCAATTGGCGGGCAATATTTGACACGGGGTTAAGACGAATGACATTACTGCTGGTAGAGCCTTCAACTCTTTTGTGCGAACGCCTGGCCGCGATTCTGGCCAGCCTTGGTTGCGTTGAAATAGTGGAAACTGCTGCATTTGGGAAGGCAAGCCAGGTCATACGAACTTTGCAACCGGAGATCGTGATCATGGATGCACAGTTAACTGATGGTCGCGGCCTTGAGTTGCTTTCCCAAGCGAGAACTGAATGTCCATCGGCTTGCTTGATCGTGGTGAACCCCAGTTCGTCCGAGCCATACAGAAAACGCTGGTTGCAAGCCGGAGCAGATCATTGTTTCGATCTGTCAGTTCAGATCGATCAATTGCTGTATGTGGTGATGCGTCACAGTCAAATGTGTCTGTGTTCAACATTGCAACGCAAATATTAATAAGTGGACGGTTATGGAATTCAACGCAATTGAAGGCTGGGTGACGCAAAGCGTGAATGGTATTGGCAGCGTGGAAATTGTGGTGCTTGGCGTATTGGTTTTTGCTTGTGGGGTGGCGAGCGGATGGATCGCACATCGACTCATGACAACCAGACTCGCTACCGCCCTCATGTCGCTTGAACTGGCGCGCGATTCGCATGTACTGGGCGGAGCAAGCTCTCTTGGCGCTGATTTCGGCAAGTTATGCGAAACGGTACTGCCTATTTGGTCGCTTCAAGTGGAGGCGGGGCGCATACAGACAGCGGATGCAGTGACTGCGCTCGCCGTCTGTTTTTCTGGCCTGGTGGAGAAGCTGGAGGCGGCAGTATCAGCCTCGCAATCTGCAGCGAGCGATGTCGATAAGACACAAGGGCAGAATGATCTGGTTGTTCTTCTCACGACCAGCCAGCAGGACCTTGGTTCGATTATTGATTCGTTGCGCGAGTCCACGCTCTCCAAGCAAAGCCTGGTGCGAGAGATCGATCAGTTGGCGTCGTTCATGGGTGAACTGAAGCAGATGGCGACCGAGGTTGGCAGCATCGCCATGCAGACCAATCTGCTCGCCCTTAACGCTGCCATAGAAGCGGCTCGTGCCGGCGAAGCGGGGCGTGGTTTTGCGGTGGTGGCCGGCGAGGTGCGCAGGCTTTCCACACTGTCCAGCGAGACGGGCAAGAGAATCAGTCACGGGGTGGAGCAGATCAATGCCGCGATCGCATCTGCCGTGGAGGCGTCAGAACAGTCCACGATACGGGATAACGAATCGGTCAAGCATTCGGAAGCGGTTATCGGCCAGGTGATCGAGCGTTTTCATGGCGCCGCAAGCCGACTGACCGAATCTTCCAGCATCCTGAACGAGGCCAGCGTGGGAATTCGGGATGAAATCTCTGATGTGCTGGTTTCGCTGCAGTTTCAGGATCGCGTGAGCCAGATTCTTTCGCATATCCGTGACGATATGCAGAAGCTTGAAGTGCATGTCAAAGAATGCCTGGATACCGGGCAGTGCTCTCCCATCGATGTAGAAGCATGGCTCGACGAATTGTCGAAAACCTACACCACAATGGAACAGAGGGAGTTGCACAGTGGTATAGACACCACGCAGTCAAACCGTTCTGAAATCACCTTCTTTTGAGAGAAAACTATGGCAAAAACCATCATGGTTGTTGACGACTCTGCTTCACTGCGCCAGGTCGTGAGTATCGCGCTCAAGGGCGCCGGATTTGAAGTCATCGAAGCATGTGACGGAAAAGACGCGCTGTCCAAGATTAACGGACAGAAAATCCACCTCATCATCAGTGACGTCAACATGCCGAACATGGACGGGCTCACTTTCGTGAAAGAGGTCAAGAAGATGGCGAATTACAAGTTCACGCCCATCATCATGCTTACCACCGAATCGCAGGAAGCGAAAAAACAGGAAGGGCAGGCGGCAGGCGCCAAGGCCTGGGTGGTCAAGCCCTTCCAGCCAGCGCAGATGCTGGCTGCCGTTTCAAAACTGATCCTGCCCTAAGGCTGACAACAGGGAGGACAACATGCAGATCAACGTGCAGAAGGAAAACGGTATTTGCCGCCTGCAAATGGAAGGTGAGCTGACCATCTATCACGGCCCGGAAGTCAGGGACGGGCTTGTCGAGCACCTGGCCACTAGCAATGAAATCGAAGTCGATCTCGGCGGCGTCAGCGAGATGGATACCGCCGGCTTCCAGTTGCTGCTGGCAGCCAAGCGCGAAGGTACGCGGCTAGGCAAGACCGTGCGCTTCGTCTCCCATAGTCAGGCCGTACTGGAATTGATCGATCTCTACAACATTGCGGCCCAGTTCGGCGATCCCCTGCTGATTCCCGCCCGACATTAAAAGCCGCCATATAGCAAGGAGACGAGGATGAGCATGGATCAGGCATTACAGACTTATATCGAGGAAAGCCGCGGCTTGCTCGAGGAAATGGAAAGTATCCTGCTACGGCTCGAAACTGAACCGCAGGATGAGGACACGGTCAACGCCATGTTTCGCGCGGCGCACACCATCAAGGGCTCCGCAGGTCTGTTCGGGCTGGATGCAATTGTGTCCTTCACGCATGTTGTCGAGAATGTTCTGGACAAGGTTCGCGATGGCGGATTTGCAGTCAATGGCGAGCTTGTCGAGCTGCTGCTCAAATGCTGCGATCACATTGGTTTGCTGGTCACAATAGTGGCGGAAGCAGGGGAAACGCTCGACGCGGAACAGAAGGTTACTGGCGAGACGCTTGCCGTTGCACTGAGATCCATGATTGGTGGTGCAGACGTGGCAGATGTCGCCATGCCAGCGGTTCACGAGGCTCGACTTGCTGCCAGCGGAGGTGGCCAGCTTGAGGGTGACAATTGGCATCTTTCTCTTGTCTTTGGGCGCGACGTGCTGAAAACCGGCATGGACCCCATCTCTTTCATTCGTTACCTCTCGACCATTGGCGATATCGTCTCGTTGGTGACCGATGACAGCGCCTTGCCCGGGCTGTCCGAACTGGACCCGGAGTCCTGCTACCTGACTTTTGAAATCGAGTTCAAGAGCGAGGCAGACAAGCCGACGATCGAAGCTGCATTTGAATTTGTACAGGATGACATCAAGCTACGCATTCTGCCGCCCCCCAGTCACCTCTCAGCTTTTATCGACCGCATCGAGCACGCGAGCGGCAATACAGACATGCTCGGCCAGTTGCTGGTTGAAGCGGGAATTCTAACCGCTCATGAGTTGGATGGGGCGCTTGCCGCTCAGGAAGACATGGAGGGCCAGGAGAGCGGCGTCAAACTACCTATAGGCGAAGTGCTGGTCAAGGAAGGCGTGGTGCATAAGGAAGTCGTGGAAGTAGCGCTGGAAAAGCAGCGCCAGATTCGCGACACCAAGGCGCAGGAAGCCAAGCTCATTCGCGTCAGTGCGGAAAAACTCGATGAACTTATCAATCTCGTCGGTGAGCTGGTCATCGCCGGTGCGGGTGCAGCATTGCAGGCATATCGCTCCGGCAACGTGGCGCTGCACGAATCCACTTCCATCGTTTCAGGATTGGTCGAGGAAATCCGAGATGGCGCCCTCAAGCTGCGCATGGTGGAAATAGGCGAGACCTTCAACCGCTTCCAGCGCGTGGTGCGCGATGTGAGTAGGGAACTTGGCAAGGATATCGGACTGGAAATTAGTGGCGCGGAAACCGAGCTGGACAAGACGGTTGTCGAGAAAATCGGTGATCCGCTCACCCACTTGGTGCGCAACTCCATGGATCACGGAATCGAATCGGCCGAAGAACGTGCCGTGCGCGGCAAGCCAGTCAAGGGGAAATTGAGGCTCAATGCCCACCACGACTCCGGTAGCATCGTTATCGAAGTCGGCGACGACGGGGGGGGGCTGAATAAGGACAAGATACTCAAGAAAGCCATCGAGCGCGGCATCGTCACCCCCAATTCAAACCTTTCCGACCGTGAAATTTACAACTTGATCTTCGAGGCCGGTTTCTCTACTGCCGATCAGGTGAGCAACCTCTCCGGGCGTGGCGTGGGTATGGACGTGGTGCGCCGCAACATCGAGGCACTGCGTGGCACGGTGGAATTGGACAGCACTCCGGGCGAAGGCACTACCGTGCGCATTCGGCTTCCGCTGACGTTGGCCATCATTGATGGATTCCTGGTTGGCGTGGGCGATGCGACCTATGTGGTGCCGCTCGACATGGTGCTGGAGTGTATCGAGCTATCTGACGCGGACAGGAAATCTTCGGATACGCGTAGTTACGTCAATCTGCGCGGTGAGGTGCTGCCGTTCGTGCGGTTGCGCGACCACTTCGCTGTGGCAGGCAACAGTTCCCGCCGCGAAAACATCGTGGTGGTCCAGTATGGCGGGCACAAAGCAGGCCTCGTCGTCGACCGGTTGATGGGCGAATTCCAGACGGTGATCAAGCCGCTGGGCGAAATGTTTTCACGAGTCAAGGGCATAAGCGGTTCCACGATTTTGGGAACCGGCGAAGTGGCCTTGATTCTGGATGTACCGTCTTTAGTGCAGCAGGTAACGGAAAAGGAAGCCGGGCGGGCTATCCAAGATGATCGGAGCTTGGCGGACTGGGCAACTGCGCCTGTTCAATGATTCAAGAATTTACTTTTTAAAGGAGTAACTCAAATGTTCAAGAATATGAAAATCGGAATGCGCCTAGGGCTGGGTTTCGGCTTGGTGCTGGTGCTGTTGTCGGCAATCGCTTTCATCGGCATCACGCGTCTGGCCGATCTCAACGGAAAAATCGAAAACATAATCAATGATAAATATCCCATGACGGTTGATGCCAATGGAATCCGCAACAAGGTTAACCTGGTCGCCCGTGCCGCGCGCGATATTTTGATGGAGAAAGATGCGGATAAGGTGGAGAAACAGCTTGGCCGCATCATGGATGCGGACAAGAGCATCAAGGAAGATATGGAAAAGCTAAGCCAGACTATCAAAAGCGAAAAGGGCAAGGAACTGTTGAAAGGCATCAGCGATGCGCGTGCATCCTATATTGCAGGTCAAGACAAGTTTCTGGAGTATGTAAAAGAGGGTAAACGGGACTTAGCAACGAATCTTATCCTAGGTGATATGAGCAAATTGCAGGCGACCTATTTCGATGCTGTAGAGAACCTGATCGAATATCAGGGGAAATTGATGGATGAAGGCGGCAAGCAGGCAACAGAAGCCTACGATGCCGCACGTACCATCATGCTGGCCCTAGGCATCGTTGCAGCTCTGCTCGGCGCCGCTATCGCTTTGTGGGTCACCCGTTCCATCACCAAGCCAATCAACGAAGCGGTGGCCGTGGCCAATCAACTGGCCGAGGGCGACTTGAATGCGCGTATTGAGGTGACCTCCAGCGACGAGACCGGTAAGTTGCTGCAAGCCATGAAGAATATGGTGGGCAAACTCTCGTTGATCATTACCGATGTGCGATCCGCCGCCGACAATCTTTCCTCTGCCTCGGAGGAAGTCTCTGCAACGGCGCAATCCCTGTCGCAGGCGTCGAGCGAGCAGGCAGCGAGCGTGGAAGAGACTTCTGCATCGATCGAACAGATGTCGGCCTCGATTAGTCAGAACACCGAGAACGCCAAGGTCACCGACGGCATGGCATCCAAGGCGGCGAAGGAAGCCACCGAAGGCGGCGAAGCGGTGAAGGAGACCGTCACTGCCATGAAGAGCATCGCCGATAAGATCGGCATCATCGACGACATCGCCTACCAGACCAACCTGCTGGCGTTGAACGCGGCCATCGAAGCGGCCCGTGCCGGCGAACACGGCAAGGGCTTCGCAGTGGTGGCGGCGGAGGTCCGGAAACTGGCGGAACGCAGCCAGGTGGCGGCACAGGAAATCGGCGAAGTGGCCAAGGGCTCGGTGGACCTGGCTGAAAAGGCGGGCAAGCTGCTGGACGAAATGGTGCCATCGATCAACAAGACCTCGGACCTGGTGCAGGAAATCACCGCCGCTTCCGAGGAGCAATCCTCCGGTGTCGGGCAGATCAACACTGCCATGTCACAGCTGAACCAGATTACCCAGCAGAATGCCTCCAGCTCGGAAGAACTGGCTGCCACAGCGGAAGAAATGAGTAGCCAGGCCGAGCAACTGCAACAGTCCATGAGTTTCTTCCGGCTCGAGAGTGGTACCGGCGGTGCGATGTCGAGCACCAAGAAAACAGCCACCCAGAAGCATCTCCAGGTGGCCCACTCCAAGGGGGCTGGCAGCAAAGCCGTGTCGAAAGCCTTGGCTGGTTCCAACGACGAACTTGAATTCGTCAAGTTCTGAGGAGGGGGCGACATGAATGCGCTTGTCAAAGTAAAAGAACAGGCGGGACTGGCTGCGATACAGGATCAGCAACAGTACCTGACGTTCATGCTGGGGGGCGAAGTATTCGCGATCGGCATCCTCGCCATCAAGGAAATCATCGAGTATGGCAACCTCACCGAGGTGCCCATGATGCCGGACTACATCCGCGGGGTGATCAACCTGCGTGGCAGTGTTGTGCCGGTAGTGGATCTATCGGCACGCTTCGGCCGCAGGAATACGGAACCCAACCGCCGCACCTGCATTGTCATCATCGAAGTGGCGTCCGATCAGGAGAAGCAGGTAATAGGCGTGATGGTGGATGCGGTGAACGAGGTGCTGGAAATACCCCGGGACCAGATCGAACCACCGCCGGCTTTTGGTGCGAAGATTCGCACGGACTTCATCTGCGGTATGGGCAAGGTGGGCAGCAAGTTCGTAATCATCCTGAACGTCGGCAATGTACTTTCAATCAGCGATCTGGCGTTGCTGGAGCAGGCGAATGCAAATGCCCAGAGTATGAAACCCGCGAACGAGGCTACCAGAAGTGATTAACATCAAACGGTGCCTGCGCTTCTCAGACCCTCACCCACACGCAGAAAATGGGATAGGTGTGTGGTCATTTCTATTTCGGCCCGTCAGCTACACCCAAGGAAGTATCTGGCTGACGGTAGCGCATGCCATGCAGGGAAATTGCATGCCGACCGAATTGATTAGATAGGGAGTGGAGCATGCAAATTTCCATGCTGTCCGATCAAGAGTTCGGTGAATTCCAGCGGCTAATTTACCGGCTTGCGGGAATCAATCTTTCCCAGGCCAAGAAGGCTCTGGTATGCGGGCGTCTTGCGAAGCGGCTGAAGCATTATTCGCTCGACTCCTACCATGATTATCTGCGCCTGCTGAAGAGCGGGGAGCAGCCGGCGGAATTGCAGACCGCACTGGACCTGCTCACCACGAACGAGACGTATTTCTTTCGTGAGCCCAAGCACTTCGAATTCCTGCAACAGCACATCATTGCCGAGCGGCAACCCGGTTCGCCGTTCCGCGTGTGGAGCGCGGCCTGCTCAAGTGGCGAGGAGCCCTTTACCCTGGCGATGGTGTTGTCCGATCAACTGGGCGAAGCGTCGTGGGAAATCGTTGCTTCCGACATCAGCACGCGCGTGCTGGAGCGCGCGCGCAGTGGGCTGTATGCGATGGAGCGAGCAAGCCATATTCCTCAACGCTATCTTCAGGAATATTGCCTCAAGGGCGTGGGCTCGCAGGAAGGGCGTTTTCTCGTGGACAGGCGCCTGCGTGCGCGGGTGAATTTTCAGCAGATCAATCTCAACGAAACCCTGCCGCGTTTGGAGGCGTTCGATGTGGTTTTCCTGCGCAATGTGATGATCTATTTCAATACCGACACCAAGGCGCGGGTGGTCGAGCGTATCGCCGCCACGCTCAAGCCTGGTGGCTATCTGATTATTGGCCACTCAGAAAGCCTAAACGGCGTGACAGACGTGCTCAGTGCTGTTCGGCCATCTGTGTACAGAAAATAGGCTGGCAATATCTCTCATGCGCAAACCGCCTCATGTCATCGAAATCTTCCTGAACCCCGGTGAGTTTTACTTCGGGGATCGGGATGTCCGTATCCGGACAATCTTGGGTTCCTGTGTGTCCATCACGCTCTGGCATCCGAAATTGCTGCTTGGTGGCATGTGCCACTACATGCTGCCGAGTCGGCAAAAGCGTGGATCGGGGCTGGCGGATGGTAAGTACGCGGACGAGGCCCTCGGGCTGTTGTTTGAGGAGATATGCAGGAGCGGCACGGCGCTTGAGGACTACGAGGTCAAACTGTTTGGCGGCGGCAATATGTTTCAGCAACAGATTAATGCCGGCCAAGGTCACATCGGAACCAAAAATGCCGAGGCTGGACGGCACCTGGTGAAACGCCATGGTCTGCGCCTGGCGTCTGAGGATATGGGCGGTGCAGGTCATCGCACGGTACTGTTCGATATCTGGTCGGGCCATGTGTGGGTACGCCAGCTTGCCCCGTATCGGGTCGGCCATTGCAATGACGTCTGAAGCAAGGGATCTATGTCAACAAGTATAAAAGTTATGGTCGTGGACGATTCCGCCGTGGTGCGGCAGGTGCTGTCCGAAGTGCTCAACGCCGATGCCGACATCGAGGTGATTGCTGTCGCACCCGATCCTATCTTTGCGCAGGAAAGATTGAAAAAGCAGTGGCCGGACGTTTTCGTGCTGGATGTGGAAATGCCGCGCATGGACGGCATCAGTTTTCTCAGGAAAATCATGGCGGAGCGGCCAACGCCGGTGGTGATCTGCTCCTCGATTACAGAAAAGGGATCGGAAACCGCCATGCAGGCGTTGGCTGCAGGTGCCATCGGGATTGTGCCAAAGCCGGGTATCGGTAACCGGCGCACAGCCCTGGAAGACGCAGGCTCGGATCTGATACGCGCTGTGAAAGCGGCGGCGCACGCCAATGTCAGGAACCTGAGATCAAATACCGGAGCTTCGCCTGTTGCCGTGACGCCCAAGCTTAACGCAGACGCCATCCTGCCTGCCGCCAGCCATGCCATGGCACAAACGACTGAGCGCATCGTCGCCATTGGTACCTCCACCGGCGGCACCCAGGCGCTCGAAGCGGTGCTGACCGCGTTGCCGCGCGTGTCGCCCGGGATCGTCATCGTGCAGCATATGCCAGAGAAATTCACGGCCTCTTTCGCCGCGCGGCTCGACGGCCTGTGCCAGATCAAGGTGTGCGAGGCGCAGAACGGCGATCGCGTCATACCCGGGCGTGCACTGATCGCACCCGGCGGCAGGCACATGCTGCTCAAGCGCAACGGCTCCCAGTATCACGTTGAAGTGGTGGATGGCCCTGTGGTCAACCGCCATCGGCCATCGGTGGACGTATTGTTCCGTTCGGTGGCCAAGTTTGCGGGCAGAAATGCCCTGGGCGTCATCATGACCGGCATGGGCGATGACGGCGCGCGTGGTCTCAAGGAAATGCACGATGCGGGCGCGACCACCGTGGCGCAGGACGAAGCCACCTGCGTGGTCTATGGCATGCCCAGGGAAGCAGTGAAATTGGGCGGAGTGGATCGAAGTGCATCGCTGCAGGCGATTCCGGCAGAGATCATGAAATATGCGTGAACATGAAGGACTCGTCGATATGGGCAATTCAGGTCACGATCCGGGAGGATCCGCGAAAGACCTGCATAAGGGCGAGATGCGCTTCCGCATGATTTTCAATGCGGCGCCCGATGCCGTGTTCCTGTTTGACCCGGAAGGAAGGATTGTGCTGGCGAACGCTATGGCAGAAATTCTGCTGGGCTACAGCCAGGACGAGATGCTCGGTCAGCCGGTCGAAATGCTGCTGCAGCATGACTTGCGCGCTACGTATGCGGAACACCACGCGCGTTGTGCTGCTGATCCGGCATCGTGGCCGAAAGGGATGCGGGTAGAGTCGGAAGTCTGCTGCAAGGACGGCAATGTTCTCCCCGTCGCCATCAGTCTGTCTCATGTCAAGTTGGAGGGCGAGCACGAAATTATTGCCGTGGTGCGGGACATCTCCACGATCAATGAGTTGGAAAATCTGCTGCGTCGCAATTCGCAGGAATTCCAGACACTGGTGGATAATGCGCCGGACGTGATCGCACGTTTCGACCGCGAACTACATTTTCTGTACGCTAATCCGGCGATCGAACCGGTCATCGGGATGGAATGCGGCAAATGCCTGGGCAGGACCTGGAGCGAACTGGGGCTGTCCGCGGAAACAGCTGCGCCGTGGCAGCGCGCCGTGCTGGAGATGTTTGAGCATGGCGAACCAGTGGTGCTGGAATATGAAATCAATCTGCTGTTGATGGGGCCGCGCCATTTTCATGTGCGAATGGTGCCCGAGCGGGATATGGGAAACCGGGTAGTTTCCGTGCTGGTCATTGCCCGCGACATATCCGAGCGCAAGCGCCATGAGGACCAGTTGCGCTACCGGGCCAGCCACGACGCACTGACCGACCTGCCCAACCGCTCACTCATCCTGGACCGCCTCGAGCAGGCGATGCTGCATGCACAGAGAAGCCAGCGGCTGCTCGCGGTGGCTTATATGGATATCGACCATTTCAAGGACATCAACGATACGCTGGGCCATGGTTCGGGCGATGAGTTGTTGTGCCAGATCGCTACTCGGATCAGCGTGATACTGCGGCCGGGCGATACCTTGGGCCGCCAGAGTGGCGATGAATTCATCCTGCTGCTGCCTGATATCGCGCATGTGGAGGATGTCGCACACGTGGCGAAGAAAATCCTGGAAGAAGTGGCGCGGCCGTTTCAGCTTGAGGGCCACGAAAAATACGTGACCTGCAGCCTCGGCCTGACGGTTTTCCCCTCCGATGGCGAGAATGCGGAAGTTTTGTTGCGCAATGCTGATATCGCCCTGTATCGAGCCAAGGAAGAGGGTCGCAATAGCTTGCGCTTCTATGTGCCGGAGATGGATGCGCGCATGCGCGCCCGGGTTGAGATTGAACACGATCTGCGTCTGGCAATTAACCGGGGAGAACTGGTTCTGCATTACCAGCCGCGCGTCAGCCTGACTACTGGTGCGGTGTTGGGTTTCGAAGCGCTGGTGCGCTGGAATCATCCAAACCAGGGTTTGCTCGGCCCGGACCGCTTTGTCGGCGTGGCGGAGGATACCGGCCTTATCGCACCGCTGGGTGACTGGGTGCTGAAAGAAGCCTGTCGCAGCGTGCGGAAGTGGCGGGACATGGGTTTTCCCGAGATACGTATGTCGGTGAACCTTTCCGCACGGCAGTTTCGCGATCCGGGTCTGGTGGGACGCGTGAAGCAGGTGCTTTCCGAGACGCGGCTTGATCCGGCTTGTCTGGAGCTTGAAATCACCGAAAGTACCGTGATGCACGACAGCGAAGTGGCGATCGGCACCCTGCGTGCGCTCAAGAAGCTGGGGTTGACGCTGTCTGTGGATGATTTCGGAACCGGCTATTCCTCGCTGTCCTATCTCAAGCTGTTCCCGATCGATGTGCTCAAGGTCGATCGTTCTTTCGTGTGCGACGTAACGACGGACCCGGACGACGCCGCCATCGTGCGCGCCATCGTCACCCTGGCGCACAGCCTGGGCCTGACTGTGATCGCCGAAGGCGCGGAAGACGCAGCGCAGGCAGCCTTCCTGTGCTGCGTGAAGTGTGACGAGTTGCAGGGATATTTTTTCAGTCGCCCGCTGCCCGAGGGAGAAGCCGAGCTGCTGCTGCGCAGTGGCCGCAAACTGGACATCGGCACGCTCGAACACGAGCACTGGAAACACTCCCTGCTGATCGTCGATGACAAGCCCGGGGTACGTCGTGGCACTACTTTCAGAGCCTGGTCGCCCGTTGGCGGTCCAGTGGAGTAGGCATGACGCGTGTGTTAAAAAGCCTGCGTTCCCGGCTGATCACTTTGATATTGGTCGCCATGCTGCCCATGCTGGCGATTGCATGGTTCATCGGCATGCAGTTTTATCGACATGCCGTCGATGATGTGTACCGCGAGTTGAGGCTGCTGGTGCAGAACATGTCACTGGAACAGAAAATTCACATTGAAGCGGCACAGCTGCTGTTGACAGGCTTGTCGACTTTACCCGCCATGGATGAGCGCAAACCGGGTTTCTGTTCAGTATTTCAGACGTTGCTTGCGCAGCATACAAGCTATGCCAATGTCGGCATGACCGATGCCGAGGGAAATGTTCTCTGCAGTGCCGTCTCTAGGCCGCACCCAATCAGCTTCAGCGACCGGGTGTGGTATCGCGAGGTGCGCAAGGGACATGGCACGTTGGTGGGAGACTACCATTTTAGCGTCATGACGAAGAAACCTGTGGAGATCGTCGCCAAGCCAGTTTTGGGCAGAAATCTCGAGCATCTGGCTTATCTGTTTGTGGCGGTTGACCTTTCCTTAAACCAGCGCACCTTGGGCAGCAAGTTACCCGAAGGTGCCGAGCTGATTATTTATGACCATCATGGGGTCATTTTCCACAGCGAACCTGATCCGGAAATCTGGCGCGACCGATCAGTCGATACGGTCATTCGGAAAATTGGCACGCCGGATCCGAAGACCGGCGTGGTCGAGGCATATGGGAAGGATGGCATCTTGCGCCTGTTTTCCTATGCCAAGCTGGATGGCAGCGCGGTCGGGGATAACGCCTTTGTCGCCGTTGGCATTCCCGCTGACGCTGCGTTGGCGGAGGCACGCCGCATCGGTGGGGTCGCGGTGCTGGTGGTTATGGGCGTGTTCGGCGGATTGTTGCTGCTCTCCTGGAAGGGAATCGAGCGCCTGGTGATCACGCCGGTGCGCCGTCTGGTGGACCAGGCGAATGCCCATGCGGCAGGGAGCTTGTCGCAGCGAAGTGGCGTGGAACAGGATGACGATTTGAATGAAATTGGACGCGCATTGAACGTGATGGCAAAAACCATGGCGGAGCGCCGGCATGAATTGGCACAGTATCTGCAAGCATTCAACGAGCACACCATCGTGAGTGCGACGGATACGGCAGGCAATATCATTTACGCCAACGACAAGTTCTGTGAAATCAGCCAGTACACACGGGAAGAGATGATCGGCAAAAATCACCGCCTGATTAGTTCCGGCTTTCATCCGCCCGAATTTTTCAGAGAGTTGTGGGAAACCATTTCCCAGGGGAAAGTCTGGCACGGCAACATCCGCAACATCCGCAAGGATGGATGCTATTACTGGGTGGCTTCAACCATTGTGCCTTTTCTCGACGCGCATGGCCTGCCGGAGCGTTTTGTCTCAATTCGCACGGACATTACCCGCGCACTGGCGATCGATGTGGCACTTCAGAAGAGCGAGGCGCGATTTCGCCTTCTGGCCGAGAATGCGCTGGATGTGATTTCGCTGCACGATCTGGATGGCCGATTTAGCTATATCAGCCCATCCTGCCAGCGCGTGCTGGGCTATGCGCAGGCCGACCTGATCGGGCATGACGGATACGAATTCGTGCATCCGAATGACATTGAAACAGTGCACGAGAAGCTGCATCAGCCTGCGCTGCTCGGCGAACAGGCCCAGTGCGAGTATGTCCGGCTACGCCACAAGAATGGCGAGTACCGCTGGATGGATACTTCCGCAGTGCCTACCCGTGATGAAACTGGCCGCATTGTAAGCATTCAGGTTTCCGCTCGCGACGTGACGGCACGCAAGCAGGTGGAAGATGAATTGCTTCTGCATGACCGGGCAATTGCCGCAAGCGGAAGCGGGATTGTGATTTTTAGGCGCGACGACCTCAGGATTGTCTATGCCAATGCAGCGTATTCGAACATGGTCGGACTGTCGGAAATGGACATGCCGGACCAGCTCTGGCCGGTATTCGCGCAAACCACGAGCGATGTGAGTGGCTGGACATTGCTAGCTGATGCTGTGGCCTCTGGCAACGAGATGCATACAGTAGTGGAAGCAATCTCACGTCAGGGACATAAGGTTTGGTGTGATGTTTTTATCGCACCGGTGAGTAGCGATGAGGGGGCGGAGCACTATGTGGCAGCACTTGGCAATGTAACCCAACATATGGAAATGGAAAGGGCACTGGTGCGCGCCAAGGAAGTGGCTGAGCAGGCGAATTATGCCAAATCAAAATTTCTTTCCCATATCAGCCACGAGCTGAGAACGCCGCTCAATTCCATCGTCGGCTTCGCCCAGTTGCTGAAATCCGACCCGCAAGCTCCGCTGAATGAGGAACAGCAGGATAGCGTCGAACGCATTCTGCATGCCGGCTGGAACCTGCGCGACCTGATCAATGATCTGCTGGACCTGTCCCGTATCGAGGCTGGCCGGCTTGAACTGAAGCCAATCGAAACCGATGTGTTTGAACTGGTGAGCGAGTGCCTGCAGATGATCACCACGCAGGCTACCGCTAAAGGCCTGGAGATCATCAATCTGGTAGGCGAATGCTCTCAGAGAATAATGTACATCGATGTGATGCGCTTCAAGCAGGTGATGCTGAATTTGCTGAGTAATGCTGTGAAATACAACCGGGAAAATGGCCGGGTGACGGTTGTCTGTCATCGCCTGGATGACGTTGTCATGCAGATTGCAGTCAGCGATACCGGTATCGGAATTCCCCTGGAGATGCGAGGTGAACTGTTCCAGTATTTCAATCGGCTGGGTGCAGAGAATTCCGTTATTCAGGGTGTCGGCGTGGGGCTGGCACTATGCCAGCATCTGGTGGAAATGATGGGCGGCAGCATCCATGTGGAGAGCGTTCAGGGGAAAGGGAGTTGCTTCACGATCGAGCTTCCCGTGGTGTGCTGCTTGCCAGAAACGGATTCGGATGTGGCTGTGAATGAGCATTGTGACCATGCATAAATCATGTTGAATTTTTCACTTTTAAAAGGAACAAGATCATGAACATAGTTACACAGATGGATGGCAGCAAAGCGCGTTTAGTGCTGGATGGACGCTTCGATTTCAACAGCCATGTTGCGTTTAACCAAAGCGCCAATTCCCTGCTGAAAAATGCTTCTGTCAACGAACTGGAACTGGATTTAGAGCACGTGAAATATATCGACAGTTCAGCCATGGGCATGCTGTTATTGCTCAAGGAACGTGCGACGGCGGCATCAAAGTCCATCACACTGGTGAATTGCAAGGGGGCCGTGGCGCAGGTATTGGAACTGTCGAATTTCCGCCGCTTGTTCACTATCAAGTAAATGGATGTTTGCATGGGAAAGTCTGGTATGACAGTAATGGTGGTGGATGATGTCGCCAACAATGTTGCGATCGCTGGCCAAATGGTCAAAAGAATGGGACATCGTCTTATTACGGCGTATTCGGGAGAGGAGGCGCTGGAGAAGTTCCAGACCGAGCGGCCCGACATGATTCTGATGGATGTGATGATGCCAGGGATAGACGGCCTGGAAGCGACGCGGCGCATCCGTCAGGCGCAAACAGCGGATTCGAGCTGGCTACCGATTTTGATGGTGACTGCGCTCGATCGCGAGGAAGAAGTACTTGAAGGATTGCGTGCGGGGGCGGATGACTATTTGACCAAGCCACTATCCCTGCGAGTGCTTCAGGCCAAGATTCAGGTATTTCAGCGGATCACCGAACTACAACAGGCGCTTACCTGTCAGGCGGAAGAGCTTTCCATCTACTACCGGCAGGCTGAGGGCGAGCGCCGCATCGGAGCGCGGCTGATGGAGTACATGGTCAACCGCGAAGGGCTGAACGATCCTGCCCTGCGCTACCGTGTGACTCCGGCATGGCATTTCAGCGGTGATCTGATAGCCGCTGCACGTACACCTGGGAAATGCCACCATATTCTGCTCAGCGATGGCATGGGGCATGGCCTGCCCGCAGCAATAGCCTCGCTACCGCTGTTTGATACCTTTTACGCTATGAGCGAACTGGGCTATGGAATCGGGCGCATTGTCGAGGTTATGAACAGCCGCATGCATACCATGATGCCTCCAGGACGGTTTTCCGCCCTAACGCTTGCTTCGATCAATTCCGTGATGGGGACAGTCGAAGTCTGGAACGGTGGCAATCCTTATCCCTGCCTGGTCGATGCGAACGGGAAGATTGTCAAGAGCTGGAAATCGAGGCACGTGCCGCTCGGCCTATTGCCGCCTGAAGAATTCTCGGCGGAACTCGAAGTGGTTTCCTACGATGGAGAATGCCAGTTGTTCTTGTGGTCGGATGGCTTGACCGAGGCTGAAAACGCAGAAGGTGAGCAGTTTGGCGCAGAACGAGCCTGGACAACTCTGGCATCGGCTGAGCCGGAACATCGCTTCGAGACGCTTTTACTGGCGCTGGACGGGCATCGGGCAGGTACGCTGGCAGATGATATCGCAGTGCTCATGGTGGCGGTTCCGGCTCCTGAGGTGGTGGAAAATATTTATACGCACGAAAATAACGGTGAGGATCATGACAGCGGCGGTTTACGAATGTCATTCCATTTCGATGCATCGGACTTGAAAAATATGGACGTGGTGCCGGCACTGATAGGCGTATTCGAGCGGGTTGCTGCGACGAAAGAATATGCCGGGCAGATTTTTCTTATCCTGTCTGAACTGGTTTCGAATGCTCTGGACCATGGACTGCTGCGCCTGGATTCAACGCTCAAAACAACCAGCGAGGGCTTCGCAGTCTACGCCGTTCGTCGCCAGCATGAATTGAAGAAACTGCAGGAGGGGTGTATCGACATCACACTCGAAATCCTGCGGCGCGATAACCGGAAGATGGCGAAAATTTCCGTGCGTGACAGTGGCCCTGGATTTAATTGGGCGTGCGAATCACCGCTGCCGGATTTCGGGCTGCATGGGCGCGGCATTGAGCTGGTGAGGCGCTTGAGCTATGACATGAAATACAATGATGTCGGCAATGAGGTTGTCGTATATTACGAGCTAATATCTTCTGGGCTACCCTGTGTACAGCAGGCATCCGATCCTATGACGGCCGAGGCGCACGTTGCAGCGCTTCACCTAGGTTAATGGACCCCTCGACAGACCGACACAGGTAGGGTAGAGATGCGAGAGTATTGAGATAAATCAAACGCTTTACGAAGGAACGCTTGCAGGATGCGGAGAACTTTCACACAGCTTCGGTCAGTTCCTATCGTAGAGGAATTAAAAAAGCTGTCGTTCAGTGAGATTTCTTGGACTACGTCCGGTAACGAATCAATAGCGGAAGCATTAGGCGCAAATCCCCAGCGGCCGTTTAGGCCGAGGAGGCGACTCTCAGGGCAGGTCCGGTGACTGCCCGCTCCTCGGCCTAAGCGGACTGTGGCGATTCTATGGAAATGGTGGGGGAGCAGCTTTCTGGAATGACCGCTTCCAACTTTTTCTAACTGTCATTATCGACCGAAGCAGTGGCTCTCCGGCCGGGGCAAAGCTAGACACCATTGGCAAGCGACAGTGAGGCTTAATTATGCCCGCGTTCAGCGCCTCATCCTAGTGGGTGCCCACTTAAACAATGGGATTCCAGAGTGCGGCGTTAACTGTGTTCATTATCGGTTGCCCGCAGAATGTGCAACCCAGTTGTTTACGTCGCATGACCCTTCTGCGGCCAAGGGGCGAAAACCACGGACTCAGCCGCCAGTAGTTAAAGTCCGTTATGGCTGTTTCGTCTCCCAAGCGCCAGTAATGTACCTGCCAGCACCGATACAAATGCAAAGGGAGCGACTGTTTTTTTGTCCGCGATTACGCCGAGTTGCCCCTCTGAGCATAGTCTCTTGAAAAACGAATCATAGGCCATGCCCTCAATCTCGGAAGCCCGCGCATTTGGGAATCGGTTAACGATTGCTAGGGCTGCGGCGCCAGAAATTCTCTCAGTCCGCACCTCATCGATCGTAACGCCCAAGTGGAGGGTGTAAGAATTTTTGTGTAAACGGTCATTTGGCAGGAAACTGCCGGCCTGGACGAAGGAGCTGTAATGACCGTAAGCAACGAACTGTTGGACAGCCTGCTGGCTGATTACAAGAAACCGGAAG
>Ga0307375_10001623_pt1 | contig 24220 bp, 31 predicted proteins | sample TR1MG_FD_202531 | JGI IMG/M metagenome (GOLD analysis project Ga0307375, IMG submission 202531) | Soil microbial communities from Risofladan, Vaasa, Finland - TR-1 | ecosystem: Environmental > Terrestrial > Soil > Coastal area > Acid sulfate soil | place: Finland: Risofladan, Vaasa | collected...
GCTAACTACTTATACAATAAAGACTTACTGGACGGCGTGGGAATCCAACCCACCACAGAATATTTGCAAGACATTCTCGCCCGCTTGGTACATGGCCGCCCGGAGTTTATTTTTTATAAAGTCTTTGTAATCTTCTTTTTCTGCCTTTGCCTTTATTAAGACTACCGTAATTAGGTGTTAATGAATGACAATTAGGACAAAGAACTTCTAAATTAGACTCAACACTATTTGAGCTATAACCATCTATATGATTAATATTTAATGGAGATTTACCAGTAACAAAATTTTTCTCATTCCAACTACATTTTTCGCATTTATAATTTGCTTTCTCAAGCATATATCGCCGAACGGGCAATGCAAGATTTTCTTCGCTGTTGTGATTCCCAGAAACAAGCCCATTTTTCCATTTAGATATATATTCTTTATATTCGAAATCCCACTGGCATCTGTGTGAACAAAATTTTCTTTGAGTGCGATTCAGGTCTTTTTTACAAAATAAACACTTTCCGTCAGGATTAACAGAAGGTCTAAGAGGAGATTTCTTTTTATAATGAGGAGGTTCTATTAATCCTCCTATACACTGTGATTTATTTTTGCACTTTAAACTACAAAATCTATGTCCATATTTTGTTTTTCTTTTTGCGATATGATTGGAAACTTCTTTGATTTTGCCGCAAGCTGCACAAATTATATGAACTTTTGTCTTTCTTTTATTTTTGTTTTTACAATCTACACAACAAAATCTACCTCTGCCGCGGCGAAGAAAATCTTTTCTAGCCAAAAAAGTTTTACCGCAACACTCACAATCCTTTTCTAAGCATTTTCTTTTGCTACCATACTTGTCTATAACTAATATTTCATTCATTTTTTACCTCCATTATAATATTACTATTTACTGGAGGTAATTCCTTTATGGAAATATATTTTTTATTTAACCGGTCGCTTTCCCTGATAAGCTACAGGCCCTTAAAATTTATTTAAAACGCTTCAGTCTATATTCTTCTGCTACTACAAAACTATGCGAACCTTTCATTTTATTCTTCGCCGTCAAATTTCCCTTTTCTTATATAATCTTTCATTTCCTCAGAAATAGAAACTTTGGTTTTATTTTTCTTAACCCAAGAGACAAATTGTTTAATAAAAATATTTACATCTTGATTACAAATCCACCAAGGACTTAAAGCTATTCCAACTCCTATTACCTGATCTAATTCTTTTTTTGTCGGTTTTCTTTGTCTATAACCTGTTTTCTTCCAACCACATATTCTCTCGCAATCTGGATCAAAAGGATTATCATCTCTACTTTCATTACAGAATCCAGCAGAACCGTCGTTATTACATCGTCCTGCTATACAATCTCTATGAGAATAAATCCAAATCAGTTCTTTCTTATTAGGAAAAGTAACATAATTTATCCAAGTTCCGCTACAGAGTTCTGGTAAATCGTCTTTATTTTCTGCTATATCAGAGTGAGTATCCATATTTATTAAAATATCGAAATCAGGCAAATAATCTAAAAGTTCTTGATGCTCCAATACTACCCGGATAGGAACAGATAATTTAAATAATTCATCTAAAAAATCTATAGGGAGAGGACGGAAGTGCCAATAGTCCATGTCAATAGATAAATAAATTCTATCCACAATTGCACCCATTTAGATTTCAAGCGGTCCAAAATTAAAACCCCTAACCATTCTCCACGCTTCTTTTACTTCAGGTGTTTCTTCTGTTATCTTATTCAAAGTATTTTTTTGCAAGAACTTAATTCGCCATTGATTGAACTCTTCTCGTTTTATTGTTTCTTCGCTAAAATCGCAGAACTCTACCATATCCATAATTGTAATTTGGCTAAATCTATATCTTTACAATCTTCAAGCAATTTTGGACTAGACATAGAAACCAGGGTCTCAGCAAGTTCAATGACACATTGTAGCGTTGATTTAGGCATTTAAATCTTTCATCATAGAGGATTTTATCAGCTTTTTAAGTTCTTCTTCTGGTTTTCCCACCTCAGAAACTTCAACATCCTTTTCACCAGGAAGAGGTGCTTTTATCCAATTAGGAAAGTGAATAATTTCGATTGCATCATAAAAGATAACCAGTGGTTTTGTCATAGGATCTTCTATCCTGGGTTTTTCCCAACCGGCAGGTCCGGACACTTCCACTGCAGTCGCATTTGTCAAAATGCAAAAATTATCACTGGAATAAGCCAATATCCCTCTATAATGATATCGAAGACAGAGAATTGCAATTCTTTCTCCTTTGATATTTGATAACATTTTTTTAAGATCTTTTTGATGAATCTTATTGCTTCTATAAACGGGATCTCTTTCGATGACTATTGCAGGTCCCATATCTATTTCTGTAACCATTTTGCTTACATTATTAGTCATTTTACACTTCGTCCTTTTTGTGGTACTCAGACACGATTTGTAAAGCTTCATTAAATAGTTTTTCCCCATCTTTACGAAAAATATCCATGCTGGGATCTTTTTTAACATAAGATATTGCTTTGCAATCACATTCGGTAATAGGACAACCGCAAACCCAGTTCCAACTAAGCCTTTCCCTATTCCAAACTTTAACTCTGGCAAAGCTTTGAACGTCATAAGCATTGCGTTTAATATCTACTCGCAGTTTATAACCATTGCGCATGACGATTCTACGATAAAACCAGCTTTGATTCTGCATCCATAATCGTTCACTAATTTCACCGACTTCATAAACTTTGATTTCCATAGTTCGCCTTTCTTGTTCTATATTTCAGGATCAAAAACTGGCTGGGTTGGATTTTTTCCGCGAAAAATATTTTGATCTCCATATAGCCGATATTAAGAGCTACCCATAGTCTCCGTCCCCTGCTTAAATAATAATACTATACCTCTTCATATCTACTTAAACACCCGTGTAAGGAATCGAACCCTAAAGCAACAGTTTTGGAGGCTGTCCGCGACACCCACTCGCTGCACGGGTAAAAAATAAAATAGGCGACCCCGGCCACGATCCGGGAACCTTCTGGGTGTAGACCAGATACTCTGCCAATTGAGCTAGCCGCCTGTTTAAAAAGTTTCCCTAATAGCACTTTCCACTACCATATTAATCTTATTCTTTCTCTTAAACGCTTTAATCTTTTTTGTATAGGAGTCCATGCATGGATATGTCTTTTACCAGTATTCCAATCTGTTGAACGCCAAACCCAAATATATTGTCCTGGAACAAGAGTTCTAGCTTCTTTATGAGTTATTCTTCATTAAATTTTTCAAGAGCTTTCTCGGAGCGTTTTTTCATCTGTTCTATCACAGATTCGTTAACAACAGGAGTAGCAGGCTTAAATCTAAACTTCCCATGGGAAAAGAATTGTTCTCTCTTCTCTTTCTCTTTCTTTTTCCTTAACGGTTCTTTATTTTTATATCTTTTATTAAGAGTTTTAAGAGATACAAGCATCTGTTCTAAATGATACGGATAAAGAAATAGACAAGTAGGGATACCATATTGAGGAATATTAACCACTGTGGTTCCCCAATACTCTTTATCCAATTCGTGAGGAATAAGCAAAATATAACTGCCACAATGCAAATTATCATCGCAATGGATTAACGCGCAACTAGGATTATATCTAACAAATTTCTCTACTTTTTGCATCAAATCATAACCGTGAAATTTAAAATCGGAACCCATGTAACCATCACCATCAAAAGTCATAAATCTTTCATGGAACCGATGAAAAAGAGTATGAATTGTTTTCCTGTTTTTGTTCAGTATGTCTCTTAAAAGATTATCTTGTTTAAGTTCATCAATCTCTTCCCTGGTAGGACGACGGCTCTCCCGATAATCGCATTTAGAACATTTAAATTGTAGTTCTAATATGTTATAACTATTCAGCTTCATGTTGTGCTTTTTACATTCCATGATCTTTTATTTTTTCGCGAAAAATTGGCTGGGTGCAACAACTCGGAGCGGTCAGTTCTGCCTAAATACTCGGGACGGGTAAATTCGAAATTAAAAAAGGAAAACTTGTCGTCCCGACGAATATAAATATTATGAAACCATTATATACTAAAACCGAATACAATCAAGCGTCTAGTAACGATAAACTTGCATTGCAATGCTATGTTTGTGGGAAAACTTATTACAAATATAAAAGATACATAAATTCTTTTTTAAAATACCACAATCCTCAAGAAAATTCTTGCAAATATTGTAGTAAAAAGTGTGAAAAAAAAGGCAAATTTAAACCGCGTACAGAGTTTTTATGCGATTATTGTAATAATAAAGTCATAAGAGCAGATTATGAACTTCGCAGCAAACGTAGAAAATCTAATAGGGTTTTTTGTAACAGGTCTTGTGCTGCAAAATACAATAATAGGCATAAAAAAACGGGAACCCGTCGATCTAAATTAGAAAAATATATTGAATCTCAAATAACTATTGATTTTCCTAATCTCAAAGCTTTATACAATAAAATAGAAGCAACTAATTGCGAATTAGATATTTATATTCCTTCCTTAAAACTGGCTTTTGAACTCAATGGTATTTTTCATTATGAACCGATTTACGGTGAAGAGAAACTAGCAAAAATAAAAAATAATGATAAACGTAAATTTCAAGCCTGCATAGATAAAAAAATAGAATTATGTATAATAGATTCCGCTGGACTCAAACATTTTAAACCAGAAAAAGCAAAGAAATACTACTTTATCGTGAAAACAATAATAGATGACAAACTAAAAGAAAGAAATCAGTCTGGCGTGATTCGAACACGCGTCCCCGCGTCCCAAACGCGGCGCTAGACCAAACTCAGCTACAGACTGTTTTAATATTTTCGTGCTCCCAAAGCACGCGGATTACCTAGCTTTCCCACGCTCCGTTAAACGTAAATTATTACAATTTGAGCTACACTCTGTTTTTACTTAACTTATCTTTAAATTTAGAAATAATTTCTTCTATTTTTTCTTCATCCGGAATCTCTCCATAATATTTTTCATAACTATCCTTTAACTCTTTAGCTTATATTTTATAAGATTCTATCGTACTTATCATTAGCTTTAATTTTCTAAAAAAGTGGTGATAATCTATTCACTTCGGCCAATTAAAGATTAAAAAGACAGACAAAGAATTTGCCATAGATATTCTCACAAATTAATGCAAGTTTTGGGTTTGAACCAAAATTTTCCGATAATCTACAACATTCGGCCTGTCCTTAGTTTAATTGCAGACAAGGGCTTGTCATAGGGTAGGGGGTTCTTAAAATAGAAGATAACCTACAACATTCGGCCTGCAAATTGTTTTATTGAGAATAAGACTACGGAGCCAGGGATTTCACGGCGTTCCTATATTACCAATTTTACATATATTCCGGCCGAAAAAATATATAAAAAAGGTAAACTGTCTATCCTGGCAAACTCATCTTGCTCCTACCTTATTCACCTGGTAGCGGTTCTTTTGCGTATCCGCATCCTAGTAAACCTAATTCTCAAATGCCCTTGCCCGGTGATGATCCGGGTTCTTCAGATCGAGAATCTGATATCTTGGCCAACGTGGACGACAAGGGCAAAACAGAGAAGCCAATAATCACATATGTTCCTTTAAGGTTTGCCAGAACCTCGATTACCATTACAGTTGGCTAGACTATCCTAGTCACCAGGAACATAATTATAGGTTCAGATTTTAGCTTCTCTCGGAAACTTCTATCAAAATGTCTCAGAGAACCTCTACCTTTATGGTAGAGGGTGAATGAGACACGTAGAAAAAATTTCCGAATTTCTTCAAATTGATAAAGGATTATAACAAAACAACCGATAATATAACTGTTCTTTGACAAGTTTATAGGTAAACGGTTGCTGAACGAAAAATCATATAATGATTTTTCTTGTTCGGCGTAAAACCTAGAAAGTTTTAAGTAATATCTCTGATAACCAAAGAGATTAAATAAATTTTTAAATAGGGCAGGAAGTGCCCGAATTAACGCCTTTGGAGACTGCTCAAGGTTCATGTTTTTCCCTTACGGGAAAAACAGGTGGAGCGTCAGCGAATTAGGAATCCCCTACCCTTGTGGTAGGGGTACTTCAATGACAGCAACTTGTCCGTTTAACTTATTAAAACTAAATATGGAGGCAGGCCGAAGGCTTGTGGATTATCTACAGTTAATAGAGTGATCTAGGTTCGAATCCTAGGGCGTTCTCCGGAACGTTTCGACTAATGGTAAGTCCCTAAACTCCACTGCTGACTCTTGTCTGCGTCCACTTTTTAAAAGAAAACGAATTGTTCGTTTTTTTTAATAGGACTGCTAACTTGTCCGTAAAGAAGAAGGAGATGTACAATGGCTAAGAATCTAAGTACAATGTCCGGTGTTTCCAAAAAAGCTTCTGCTCAAACACCTCAAACTAGTAAAGCAAAAAAGGGACAAAAAAAGAATAACGCTGGTGGTTATGTCTTTAAGATCTCTGGGTGGGAACGGCTCAATCGCTTTCTGATTTTAGGATCTGAAGGCGGAACCTACTACGTCTCGGAAAAAAAACTAAGTAAGCAAAACGCTTCTAATATTCTTAAGCTTATTAAGGAGGATGGTAAGCGCGTTGTTGATACTCTGGTTGAAGTTAGTCAAGAAGGGCGTGCTGCTAAAAACGATCCCGCACTATTTGTATTAGCTCTTGCTGCTTCATGCAACAACATCGAAACCAGAAAATATGCTCTTTCGAAGCTTCAAGAAGTTGCAAGAATAGGAACATATTTGTTTACCTTTGTTTCTTACGTAGATAGTTTGCGCGGATGGGGAAAAGGTTTGCAAAAAGCTATACAAAAGTGGTATAACCAACCACTTTCGAAACTAGCTTTTCAGGTTTGTAAATATCCTTCTAGAAGAATAGAAAATGAGCTTCCTTGGACTCATAGAGACCTGCTTCGTAAGATCCATATAAAGCCGGGTTCGGAGAAGCAAAATATAATTTTCAAATATGTAGCGAAAGGACGTGAAGCTTTTTCAGATGAAGAGTGGAATTTGTTACAAACCGACAAAGACCTTCGGTATATTTGGGCGCATGAAGCTGCAAAAGCTTGTGAATCTCCTAAAGATATTGTTCCTCTTATCAAGGAATATGGTCTTGTAAGAGAGAGCATTCCGCCTGAAATTATCAAAAGCAAAACGGTTTATGACCAGTTGGTTATAAATATGCCTGTTACAGCTACTCTAAGAAATCTTGGAGTAATGACAAATGCTGGAACTATTAAGTCATTAAGTAAAGAGACCGATATTGTGGTTGAGCGTCTTACTGATCTAGAGACACTTAGAAAGGGAAGAGTTCATCCGTTGTCGGTTTTGGCGGCTTTGAAAATCTATGCCGCAGGACAAGGTTTCAGAGGTAATTTATCTTGGAAACCTGTAGATCAAATTAAAGACGCTCTTGATAAATGTTTTGATCTGTCTTTTAAGGCGGTGGAACCAACTGGTAAAAGATATTTGCTTGGTGTTGATGTGAGTGGTTCTATGTCATGGGAGGCTATAAGTGGCATAGATTGTCTTTGTCCGGCAGAAGCTGCCGCAGCAATGGCGATGATTATTGCCAGAACAGAACCTAAGTATAAGATTATGGGGTTTTCTCATAAATTTGTTGATTTAGGTATTACGGCCAAGCAAAGTCTGGATACCATTCTTAGAAAGACCAGAAGCATGAACTTCGGTTCTACAGATTGTGCTTTGCCTATGATTTTTGCTAAAGAAAACAATCTAGACGTAGATGTGTTCGTTGTTATCACAGATAACGAGACATATTTCGGGAACCAACATCCGTTCCATGCGTTGCAAGAATACCGTAGAGTAAGTGGTATAAATGCTAAACTGGCTGTAATTGGGATGACAGCTACACAATTTAGTATAGCAGATCCCGAGGACAGTGGAATGATCGACGTGGTGGGCATGAATGTTGATACGCCTAATATTATTGCAGAGTTTGCTAAAGGTTCTTTTTAATAAATAATTTAAAGGTTTATGATCCAAATCTCCGAAGTATAATAGAGATATTTCGGAGATTTTATTATGGACACAAATAAATATGAGCAAGCTGTCGAAGACTATATCACAGGAGGCGATACTCTACGAGAGATAGCAAAGAAACATCATGTACATAGATATGCGTTGTCTTGTATGCTGCGGAAGCAAGGGCACAAAACTAAACGTGATATTGACCCTATCTGCGAATTAGCTATTAAAGAATATTTATATGATTTAAATACATCAATTACAGGATTATGCAAAAAATATGATATCAGTAAAAACGCTTTGAGCAACCGTCTAAAAAACAAAAAAATACCTATTAGAAGGAGAAAGTATAATTATAATGAGAGCCATTTTCACGAGATAAATTATGAATGGAAGGCATATTGGTTAGGATTTATAGCTGCGGATGGACATATCTATAAGAGTAAAAAACAATTAAGTATATTACTTAAAAGAACCGATAAAAACCATTTGTATAAATTCGCTAACATTTTTGGTGTTCCAGTCTCAGACGGGAAAAGTTTTGATATAAGAACAAAAAAAACGTATTATAATTCGAGAGTAGTTCTTTCTAGCAAAAAACTCGTCAAAGACGTGATAGATAAAGGTGTAACATTAAATAAAACCATATCGTTGAACGGTGATATATTTGGATGTGTGACAGAAGAGTTGCTGCCACATTTTATCAGAGGATATTTTGATGGAGATGGAGGTGTCTCTAGAGGGCACAAAAAAGAAATAAATATATCATTTGTCGGGACAAAAATATTTTTGACAAAATTAAGAGATGTATTAATTGACCGAGTTGGACTTAATAGGGTCAAAGTTACAGATTTGAATACATATGCCTATTTGTTATGGGGGGGCAATTACCAGTTGCGACATCTATATTATTGGCTGTATAAAGATGCATCGATTTTTTTAGAAAGGAAAGAAAAACTATTTAAGTCGGTTTTTAATAATAACAATAGGACTTCTTCATATAGGGGAGTTAGCTGGGATTCTACCCATAAGAGATGGCAGTCTAAAATATGTGTTAATAAAACAGTAACTCATTTAGGTTTTTTCTCTGATGAGAAAAAAGCAGCCATTGCATACAATAATGCAATAGATAAATATCTATTACCAGTTTCCAAAAAGTCTATTATAGATTTTTAATCAATAAACTTTTAAGAAATATAAAATTTTGTTTGTGAGTTTTCTGCTACGTATAATATGCGTATAATAGAATTATAAGGAGAATAAAATGTATTGTCAAATACCAAGATCATGTTTTAACTTTCTGAAACGACATGGAAAAATTTCTAATTATAAAGAGATGCATAATTTATATATCAAAAATACTGATGATACCTCTTTTTCTTTTTCTCAACTAGAACATTGCCTAGTTAGACAAAAATCTTCCAAATATCGCAAGCCCCCAGAAAAATTCAAAAACTGGTGTGAAGAAATTTTCATTCGTTATGATAATGATTTGGCACAGCATTTTACAACAGGGAATCACTGGTTAACTTCTAATATAAAAGAATTTATTTTAGAGCATGTTAATAAAGGAATTTTAGATCCTTTTGCCGGAAATTGCGACTTAAAAAAAACATTAGAAGATATAGGAATAAAAGATTTTATAGGATATGATATAGATAAAACAAAATGTTGCGACTTTGTAAAAAAAAATGATTCACTAATAAATATTCCAAAAAGTGATCGTCTTATAGTTACAAATCCTCCTTACATGGCAAAATATACTGCAACTAGATATGGGAGCTTATTTACTAAATATTTTGAGAAGTTTGAAAAATATAATAATATTTATTTGTTAGCCCTTGAAAGATGCCTTGAAAGTCATGATTTTGTTGTAATAATCATACCAGAAACATTTCTATTAACAAATTGCCTAAAATCAAGATTATATTCTATTACTATAATTGAAGATCAAATGTTCGGAAATACATCTTTTCCTGTTTTGGTAGCATGTTTTACAAAAAACAAAAATAGTCCTGATAAAATAAAAATATATAAAAATCGAGATTATCTATTCACTATGAAAGAACTTTTTTCGAGACAAAAAAAACCAATAAAATCCATAGATATTAAGTTTAATAAAAAAAATGGAAATATAGGGCTTAGAGCAATCGATAGCGCAACAGGAGATAAAAAAATTATGTTTTGCCATCCTATCGATCTTAATTATTCTACCAAAGGAATAAAACATTCGAGTAGATTAATGAGCATTATTTCTATCCCCTCTCTACCGGAAAAAAATATTGATTCTTTTCTGGTGAAGTGCAACAAAATTTTGTTAGAATATCGACATTCAACATTCGATTTGCTGATGGCCCCCTTTAAGGGCAATGATAAAACGGGGGTTCGACGCAGAAGATTAGATTTCCGAACTGCCAGAGCGATCATGGAAGCCAGTTTTTATTAAGGACAAAAAATGACATATCCTAACGATTCTTTTCAAACTTTTTGCAAAAGCAAAATTGGCAAATTTGAGATGGACTCTAGTTTTGATTTGTTGCATGCTGATTGTGTAAAGGATTCGCAAAAAGAATTGGAAAAAAATTTGCAGTTTATTAGAAACCCTGCTTTGCTAGAATCGTTAAACAAACAAGAAAAGACGGAATATGAAAAATGTATAAAAAAAATACAAAAAATGCTAGATAAAATTAATAAAATTGATAAAATAAATAACAAGTTTTATTCTTTAGATGATTTTATAAAATCTTATGATAGCAACGAAGATTATTTATCAAAATTGATGATAATAGAACCGTTGATGAAAAACCCCAAAAAACAGAATATAGGAGAAAAGTATACCAAGAGATGTCTTGATTATTGTACATCGCGTATGGACAATGTGTCATACAAAAAGGCAGGCAAGATTTGGTTTTCACAGGGTAATGTTGTAGAACACAAACCAAAAGGCATCACCGGGAATGGCACAAAAAATATAGATTTTATAATTAATATAAACAATAGTAAAATTTTTGCAACTCAGAAACGATCCGGAGAAAGCGGCGGGGGGCAAGATTCGGCATTTGCAGAGATAAAACAATATTCGGAAGAGTCTGTTGGCTACAGGTATTGCAATGGTATTCCTCTATGCATTTTAGATGGAGATTATTATTCAGGTCAAAGGAAACAAACATTATTTACTATTAATCATAGAATTTTAATTGTAGAAAGTTGCAAATTGTTATATTTATGCGAATGGCTAAATGAAAATAAAAATAACATTAGCTCTATTTTCTGTTTAGAAGGAGATAAAAAATGATTTGGTTATCGATTTTTATATTGATAGTTTTTTTTATTTGGTTGATACTTTCTATAATACCTATTTGGCATGTAAAATTTAGGTTCTATAATTCTCCTCGATTTATTGATACTCATGGAAAATTTTCTGCATGGGAAAAATCAGAAGAAACAGGTGGAAAAACTTTGTGGCAAATATTTTTTGGAATAAATAAAAATACAAAATGGCAACAACCATGGCTCGATATATTTCGTTATTGTGGAAATTGCCAATGGAAAGTGACTATATTTTAAGGAGCCCAAATGGAACTTGAAGAAGCCCAAAAGATAGTAGAAGAAAATAATGCCGTTGTTCATCACAACGAAGAATATGACATTTGGGGAGTGAGTTGGGCACCAGGATTCGTTTCTTTCGACACGTTATCCGGAGAAAAGGATAAAGACAGGGCTATGGTAGCTTCTGGTATATTTATCTTGCTTTGGAAGAAAGGTATAACTGCAAGTTTGGCAGAAAAATGTGCTGCTTCGTATGTTCAATGCTATGAAATATAGATCACCGATACGAATTTGGCGATAATATAAATTTAGGAGATTATGAAATGGACGACACTGTTTTTGAGGAATTATTTGTAGATAGCAATGCAGATATATTAGCGAAATACATTATAGAGAATTTTTATGAAGGGGAGAACAGAGAAATAGATTATGATTTTTCTTTAGAAAAGGGGAAGATGAAAGGATCTGGTACTCATGCCAATCTAAGTCTTAAGTTTGACACTAATGATGATTCCCTAGCTAGCAAGATAAGGGATATTTTATGTGATGAAAGGATAGAAGCAACTAAAGAAAGGTCTATTTTATTACGAGATTTTTTAGAATTAACTGGAAACCTTATTATTGGAAAGTATATCAACGATCTTAGAAAAAAGATTAGGGTTGTTGTTTTCGGGGAAGAATGTAGCGAAAAAATGGCTCCTCTTGAAAAAATATTATTTATAGGTTTGGATATTACTGATATCCCTCCAGAAAATAGTATTTTGATGGTCAGAAAAGATATTCCTAAAAACGTTATAGAGGCTAATAAAAAAGGGAGAAAAGAGGAAGCAGATGCTTTGTATAATCCTAGTCATGGCATTTCAGAGGAACTCTTTCGTATATCAAAAATAACTGGAGAAAATTATGAAACGATTATTGCTAGAAAAAAAATAGAAGGTGATCCTAGATATAAACACGTAACAGGTATAGAGACAAAACGATATATTTATGAATGTCAATTGGATTTATATATAGATTTTAGTCTTGTCAAACCGGAAGAAATAAAATGAAAAATACTAGACAAGAGCAAAAAAGAAAAAGAATACAAAAAAAACGAGAGGAAAATATAAAAATGTCTAAAGACCTTTTACTACAAACATCTATAGAAAAACTTGTCTCTAAAGAGAAAACATTACCTATATTAATGGAAGAACCACTATTGCCACCGGAAGAAGAACATAAAAATTTTAAAGAAGAATTAGAAAAAAGAGCTAAAAGCAGAGCTAAAAAAGACAAACCGTTTATCTCTGATTCTCCTAATTTGAAAATTGTAAAAGAAGGTATCCAAAGATTATGTATTAGAAATAGTCAAAGTCCTGGCGACATCTTGATGTTAACGGCTACAATTCGTGATTTGAATAAGGCATATCCTGGTAAATTTAAAACTGCTGTTAGAACTTCTTGTAAAGAATTATGGGATAACAATCCATATATTTCTGATTTCGATGTAGGCGCAGATGATGTTATAAATATAAAAGCAAATTATCCTTTAATCCATAGAAGCAATACTTCTCCATATCATTTTATACATGGATTTACTCAAGATTTTGAAGAATTATTAAAAGTAAAAATACCTGTGACTGATTTTAAAGCCGATATTTATCTTTCTGATGAAGAGAAATCATGGGTATCTCAGGTGGAAGAGTTAGGGATTAAAGACGATTTTTGGGTATTGGCAGCAGGCGGGAAGTATGACTATACTGCTAAGTGGGCGAATCCCCAAACGTTACAAAAAGTAGTTGATTATTTTAGAGGTGGTATAACATTTGTGCAAATTGGGCAAAAAGACCATTGGCATCCTCCGCTAAAAGGTGTAGTTAATTTAATTGGCAAAACAAACTTGCGACAACTTATTCGTTTAATATATCATTCTGTGGGCGTTCTATGTCCAGTGACTTTTGCGATGCATGCTGCTGCTGGGGTTCCGGTCCCAGAACATAAAATGCGTCCATTAAATAGAGCATGTGTAGTAATTGCCGGAGGAAGAGAACCCATGCAATGGGAAGCGTATCCTCATCATAGATATTTATGCGTAAACGGTTGTCTTCCTTGTTGCGATAATGGAGGATGCTGGAAAAGCAGATGTCAAAAAGTTGGTGACGGAGACGATAAAGATAAAGATAAAAATCTGTGTGAATTTCCTGTAAATATAGGAAAAGATTATAAAACAGGAGATGATTTATTCATTCCGAAGTGTATGAATATGATTACGGCTGATGACATTATAAGAGCTATAGAAATGTATTATGAAGCAGATATGATACGTTATGGAAGTTCTGTCGATTTAATTGATGTGAGCGAGAAATCCCCGTTACTTTAGTATGGGAAGGATGTCAAAGGAGAGTTATTATTAAAATAGGAATATTTTCCAAATTTGAGATGGCAGGCGGATCTGAGTTTAGATCTTGTGAACTTGCTAATGGATTAGTTCGGCAACCAGGAATTTATCCTACAATATTGGTAAAAGGAGATAAATTTCCAGAGAAGTTAAAAAACTTTTTAGATACTAGGATTCCTCGTATTCTAAAGGCGACATCAGAACCTGAATCTTTTTATAAGCAAGATCTTATCATAGTTGTAAATTCTGATTCTAAGGAGTTCAGCACATTAGATTTTTGGGATGGTAAAAGTACATCTAACAATGACGTAGTAGATCTTTCTAAAATAAATAAAATATTTTTCTTATATAATTTTTTAATAAGTCCTTCTCGTCACCTTAATCAGATATCTTGTAGATGCCCTAATATAGGCATTATTACTACGAATAGTAAATTTTTTGAAGAAATAACAAAACAGGATAGATACGAAAACGTAAGATGTTTACCTAGAATTATTTTGGAAAGTCCTATCAATCCAGATTTTGTAGATGTAACAAAGACTTCATCAAAATCTTTGAGAATAGGGATGCATTCTAAAGGACTTGGCAATAAATGGTGTGAAGATATACCTTATGTGATAAATAAATTAAATAAAAAATATCAAAATGAACAACTTAGTTTCTCTTTTATGGGAATGCCGGATTCGGCATCAAAAGAAGTTTTAAAATTGTCTAATGTTGTTGTATACAAAGAGGACCAAATAACGGTTAGGGAATATTTAAATAATTTAGATATTTTTATGTTTTTACCATCTTGGAAGAGAGAAGAGCCCTGGGCCAGGGTTGTGGGGGAAGCGATGATGAGTGGATGTCCTATTGTTGCAACAAATAAAGGCGGGAATAAGGATCAGGTGCTTCACGGCAATAACGGTTTTTTATGTAAAACCAAAGATGATTTTGTTAAATATTTGTGTTATTTATACGAACATAGACAGGATCGAGTTATTATGGGGATTAATTCCAGAAAAACGGCATTGAGAGAATTTAGAACAGACGTTATAATAAATAAATTATTAAATTTTTCAGAGAGTTTTTAATTATGGGTAAAATATGGGACGATTATAATTGGGATTTTTGGGAACCTCAAAAAGAACCATTACCTAAAAAGGCTAAAAAAATAAGAAAAATATCTATTGTTACCACTTGTATGAATAGAACATATGATCTTAAAAAAACATATATACAAAATATATTAGATAATATAGATTATCCTAAAGTAGAATTTGTTCTTTTAAACTATAATAGTAGCGATGACTTAGACGAGTGGGTAAAAAAATATTTATCTGGATGGATTGAAGATGGAGTAGTAAATTATTATAAAACTACAGAGCCTAAATATTATCAAATGGGGCATTCTAGAAATATTGCATATAAAGTTGCTCAAGGAGAAATTGTTAATAATGTAGATGCGGATAATTACACTGGTAGGGGTTTTGTAGATGCCATTAATTTATTAGCAGAGTTAAGTCCAAAAAAAGCCATATTTGCAAAAGGCAAAAAGATGATGCATGGGAGGGTAGGGTTATACAAGAAAGAGTTTTTAGAATTAGGGGGATATGATGAAGATTTTATAGGATACGGATATGATGATCATGATTTGGTAATTAGAGCCATGATGTTCGGATATAAGTTTATGTGGTGGACGGGTGTTCCTAATGGAGATTTTGCTAGAAGGATAAGAACTCCAAGATCTAAAATAACTAAAAATATGTTACATAAAAACTGGAAAGAAACAGAAGATATCAATAAAAAACTCAATTTAGAAAAGATAGAAAGAAAAGAATTTATAGCCAATAAGGGCAAGCATTGGGGAAAAGCTACTCTAATTAAAAATTTTAAAGAAACAATAAAGATATAATGATGAGTTATACTAATGATTTAGAAATTCGTGTGTTTGGATTACGAAGAACAGGCAGTCATGCTATAATTAATTGGTTTGCAAATCAAGCTCCTAAACCAGTACATTTTTTTAGGTCAGTCCCTAATGATGGTGGAGATATATTTTTAACAAGTCGCAAAATAGGTGAAGACAACCCATTATTATGTGGGATATATTACCCTCATGCTAATTATAAAAAAGCTCCAAAAGAAGTTATTGAGCAGGTTAGAGTTATGAATAAAAAAATACTAATCTATAGCTATGAAGACTTTGATTTAAGAAAATTTAACCAAAATAATCGCAGATATTTTAGCGAACTTCCTAAAGATAGAGAGAAAATTATTGGTAAATCAAAGAAGAAATTTGATGTTATTATACTAAGGGATTTTTTAAATTATTCTGCAAGTAGATTATTTTTACATGGGAATAATAAGAAAGATCCCAGACATTTGTTAAAACATGAAAGGTATAATAAAAATAGAAATAACAAAAAGAGATTGCCATTTTTTGAATATTATGAAGGATGGGAAGAAGATTCCAAGAACATAGATGGGTTGATATATATAAACTTTGAAAAATACTGTCAATTGTGGAAGGCATATGCTCAAGAATTTTTAGGAATAACAAATTATTTAGAAAATAAAATATGTATTAATTTTAATCAGTGGTTTTTATCTGAGGAATATAGAAAAAAGATTTCTGAAAAATTTGGTTTTCAATTTGATGATACATTAAAAAATATTATATCTACTGTAGGATCAGGAAGCTCTTTTGATAAGTTTAACTTTGTTGAAAATGCTAACGAAATGAAAGTTTTAGAAAGGTGGAAAATTTTTAGCGGGAATAGGTTAGTAGAAAAAATTTATGAACTAAACAATAATATTATAGAATTAAACAGAAAAATATATGGATAAAAATTATGATATCTAATCAATTAACTATTAAACAAAAACTTGAATATATAAAAATGATTAAAGATAGATCTGAAATACCTATTATATTAAAAGTAATAGGTCTTAATAAAAGGATATGTGAGTTGGGAGTACGATGGGGGAAAAACTTACGGCATTTAGCTATATTTTCCAATGCAGATTTATTAGTAGGGATAGATGCTTGGGATCAAAAAGTAGATCATTTGTGGAAACAAGAACAACATGATAAATGTTATGAATCTGTCCAGAAATTAGTTAAAGATATAAAAAATAGAAAAGATGAAAGTGTAGATACTTTGATATAGTCAAGGAATTCGAGAATGAGAAAAGAATTAATTTTTGTTCTATCTATGTGGAGATCTGGCACCACATGGATTACACCAATTTTAGCCGGAAAAAATGGTAAGTTTTTTGATAGAGAACCTCAAATCCTTCCTTTTATAACCATGTTAAAAAAAACATGTTTAAAAAAAATAAAAAATCTAGATTCTTGGTTGCCACTATGCGATGTTGACAGAAATAATGAAATTCTTCAATTAGGATATAAGTCACAAAAGTTTTTCTTCACATACATAAGAATCTTTTTTGGGACATACGATAAATTTATTGATTATTTCATGGAATTTGTGTTTCAGAATGTAGAGGCAAAAAGAATAGTTGAAAAATCTCCTCAAAATTTATCTCCATTGGTGTTTAATACTGCATTAGAAGTATTTGGCAATAAGCAACACGTAAAACTGGTTTATTTATATAGAGAATTTAAACAATATCTATCATCTATATATTATAAATCTGTTATAAAAAAAAGCAAAAAGTGGCCTTATGGACTTGACTACTTTGCTGATAAGTGGATCAAATGGAATTTAAACGCAACTAACAGCTTACAAAATAAACCAAAAAATCTGTTTGTTATAGAATACACAGATGTAGTAAATAATATAGTAATTCTTGATAATATTATTAATGATAGGCATTTCGGGCGATTGCCTAAGAAAGAAACATTATTAAAATGGGAGAGTTGTCCTGTAAAAAAAGATATACTATTTTTTGAAAAAAAATATATGGATACAATAGAATTTATTATGTCTAACAATAATAAGTACAAGTTTCAGTCAAGCCCTGAAAATATGGAGAAAAAAATAAATGGCTGGTAAAATTCACAGATACGATTGTTATGATATTAGAAAATTTGGTTCCAATTATGTTAGAGGTTTTCTTGATATAGGAGCTAACGTCGGGACGACAACTATTATGGCTAAAATACTTTTTCCAATAGCAAAAATAGTAGCTTTCGAACCGTGTATAGAAACTTATAAAAAATTAGAAACATATGTTGGTGACTGGATGACAAAACAAGATAAGTTGTATAATTTTGCGATGGGGGATGGAACAGATTTGTGTTTTCTAAAAAGATCGAGCAGCGGAATGTATCGTTTTTTATTGGATAATGATATAGAAAAAAAGTGGTGGCCAAAGGATTTCGAGTATTCGATCAAAAGTAAAACTTTGGCTCAAATTTTTGATGAAAATAAAATAGAAGCCCCATATATAATAAAAATAGATACTGAAGGAGGGGAAAGATTTTTATTGCAACAAACAGAAGCAATAGATATAATAAAGGGATCTTTACAAACCATGATAGAAATTCATCCTTCGTTTGGAGGAACTCCAAAACAGTGGGATAAGTGGTTTACTAATTTTTCTGATACACATAAACTTAAAATAGGGATTTGGGAAGGCAAACAAAATAAAGATATTAATCTTAGAAAATATAAATATATTTCGTGTAATAAAATCTCAAAACAGACAAAGCAATATGAACTTGTTAGCAGGAAATGGGAGAAAAGATAAAAAGGTATCTCTATAATACTTTAAGAAATAAAAGGTATCTCTATTTACGTTTCGGGTAAAATGAAAAAATATTTAAATTAAATATGTCTAAAAATCCTTACATCTTAAAAAACGGAAAAGAACACCAGAAATTTACAAAAACTGGTATTTGGAAAGTGAGAACCAAACATAGATATGATATAGGATTATTAAATTCTTTAGTTTTGTTTTTTAAAAATACCAATTTTACGGTTTATGACTTTGGATGTGGTGACGCATCTTATTCCAAAGCTTTAATAGAAAAGGAGATAGATGTAAAATGTTATGATGGCAATCCTAATACGGTAACAATAACTGACGGATTAGGAGAAATATTAGACCTGGTTTCTGATTTCAAATTACCTATTAGAGATTGGGTAATTTGTTTTGAGGTAGGAGAACATATACCAAAAGAGTATGAATCAAAATTTATAGAAAATTTATGCAAACATGCCACTAAAGGAATAATATTGTCATGGTCTATCACAAATCAGGGGGGTAGTGGACATGTAAATTGTCAAGATAATGAATATGTAAAATCGTGTTTAAGAAAACACGGGTTCATTGATAACAAAAAATTAGAAAATATATTTAGAGAAAACATTACAAAAAAAAATAGATATTTTAGAAAAACAATAATGATCTTTGAAAAACAAACTACAGAAAAATTTAGTCCTTTACGTCTTGTTGAAGAATTTAAAAAAGTACAAGATCTACCAAATTTTATTTTTTACCATGTAGGTTTATCTTTACGTAACTTAGAGATAAAAGAAACAGAATGTTGGAAAGGATTACGTTGCCGGCAATATCCTGAAGAATTAGCATCGTTGTTGGAATTCGCAAAAACCAATAATATTACATCTTATCTCGAATTGGGATGTAATACCGGAGGTACTTTGTTAGCATTGGATTCTTACCTAAGATCCAATGGCGTAAATATACAGAGTTTAGGAATAGATAAAAGATATAAACCCTTAAAAGTATACGAAAATTATAACAAAAAATATCCTAATTGTAAAATAATACAACAAGATGCTTTAATTTTTATCCCAAAACATAATTATGATTTGGGATTTATCGATATTGATCATTCCTATGAAACAACTAAAAAAGCATTTGATATTCTAAAAAATAGTTGTAGATTTATAGCTTTTCATAATATATATTGCAAATCATATCCAGGAGTAGGTAAGTTTTGGAATGAGATAAAAGTTTTTTATTTTTCATTGGAAATTTTAAATACAGATAATAGATTTCCAAAACCTCTTGGTATCGGCGTCCTTAAAATGCCTGCAAATAAAATATAAATCCTTAAAAAGAAATGAAGATATAGAGGAAAATAAATGGTATTTGAAAAATTAACAGTAGAACAAAAATTCAAATATATAAACCTAGTCAAACATAGATTAGAGATACCCATCATATTAAAAATAATAGGTCTTAATAATAGAATATGTGAATTAGGAGTCTATCGCGGAAAGAATTTATGGTATTTAGTTATGTTTCCTGATGCCGATTTAGTAGTAGGAATAGATGCTTGGGATCAAAAAATAGATCATTTATGGAAACAAGAAGTACATGATCAAAATTATAATCATGTAATGGAAAAATGCAAAAAGTATAAAAAAATATGTCATAAAATTGATATTAGAATACTTAAGGGAGATCATAGTGTACTCGTAAAAGATTTCGAGGACAAATATTTTGATTATGTGTATATAGATTCGAATCACTCATACGAGTGTGTTAAAAGAGACATAAACCAATGGTATCCTAAAATAAAAGAAGGGGGGATTATCGCTGGACACGATTACTGCAAAAGAACGGTAAAAAGAGATACTGGTACTACGGCTTTCGGAGTGATAGAAGCAGTAGATGAATTTAGAGCAAAAAATAAAATTAATAACTTTTATGTTACTCCATTGTGCCGAAGTTGGATAATAATCAAAGAATGAAGTATTTAGATTTTTTAGGATATAGTAAATGAATAGACAAATTTATATAGATCTTGGGTGCAATAATGGACGTACTGTTAAAGAGTTTATGGAAGGCCATATAAATTACGAAGCATACGGTTTTGATCCTATTGCTTCATACTTCGATAACGAGTTAAGTAACTTGGCTAATAAATATAATTTCTCATATGAAAGTAAAGCTGCGTGGATAGATAATAGCAAAAGAGAATTTAGAATAGGAGGTAAATATAGAGCAGGTTCTTCGATTGTTCCTTTTAAAAGAATAAAAAGAATAGCAAAGACAGAAACAGTAATTTGTTTTGACTTTTCTTCGTGGATTTTAAAAAATTTTGAAAAAAGTGATTATATTTTTCTTAGAATGGATATAGAGGCATCAGAATATTATGTCCTTGATAAAATGATTAAAGATGGTTCTATATATTATATAAACGTTTTAGTTGTAGAATTCCATGCAGGAAGAAAAATAAACGAAGAAGAGAACAAAAATAAAATAAAAAAAATGCACGATAAAATAATATATCAGTTAAACCAAATTGAAAACTTAGAACTGTATTTACATAAAATACACAGTAATCCCTGGCTAAAGAAGATTTAAAATATGGGTAAAATATGGAATGATTATAATTGGGATTTTTGGAACCCTCAAAAAGAACCATTATCCAAAAAAGCTAAAAAAAATAAGAAAATATCTATTTTCACTACATTGGGGAAAAGCTATTTTAAGGATATAGTCAATATATAATAAAAAGAATAACTTATGGCAGATACAATAGGAGATTTAATAGATAAGCTTAGCATAGTTAATTGCAGATTATGGCATTTAGAAGATAGAAGAAGAGAATTAGCAGTTCAAAAAGATAGTGAGGAAATTCATAAAAAAGCTAAAGATATTTCATATAAGATTTTCTCTTCAAATAAAGAACGAAATTCTTTAATAGACCAAATAAATGCAGCATTTCGAGTTTTGATAGATTATTCTACTAAAAATAATAGTTCGTTTTTATTAACCGCAGAAGAGTTATTAGGATCAGGTAAAAACAAATTCTATAAAACAGAGGATCTATAATGTCTAAAGATTCTATTTTTGAAGAACGAGATATTGCAAAGAAAGGAGATCCAGAACATCTGTTTTTTTTGCCAGTAGTTTTAAATGAATTGGGTCCGTATATCTGTAGATTTGTTCGAAACGTTTATAGCCAAAAGCATAAAAAAAGTGTAGTTATAGCTGTTAAAAAAGGACATGAAGCATTATTTCCTAATGTAGATAGTTTTTTCTATGATTGGGACGATTCTGTTGAAGTAGATAAAAGAACAAGAGATGGAACGAAATATTTTCGAGAACTTTGTGATAGACAATGGCTTAAAGATAATTTCTTTCCTTTAGTTCTACAACATATATTGGATAACTATCCAGAATATAAAGATTATACATTTCTCTATCCTTTCACTAAAATTATAGAACCAGATCATCCAAATCATTTTATTCATTTTGATGTAATCGAAAAAAGAACTTCAAATATTTCAGCAGATGTAGTTATAACTCCTCGTTTTAAACGGTATGCTAATAATCCTCCTATTATTTACCAACAAATATGTGATGTTTTAAAAAAATATGGATATACAGTTGGGGCAGTCGGAACAAAAGAAATGTCTTATGATTTAGATTTTGATGTAAAATCCTGGGACTATCATAGAACTCCCTACGATTTAGACCCAGACATAGAACTCATTAGAAAAGCCAAATTCGTTGTGGCTATAAATTGTGGTATGTTGCATTTGGCTATATTAATGAAAAAAGATATTCTTTTCATGAAAGATAGAGTAGGATATGGATGGTTTTTAGCTAGACAGGTTCATCCTAATACATACTTCGATTTACTTGATGAGAAATCATTATCGATTGGTAAAAATGGATTTAATAAAAAAGCGTTAGAAAAAGCGATAGATAAATATAGATCTGGTAAATTTTATAATTATTTCGAAGATCCTAACCATGAAAATTTAAGAAAAGATTTTTGGTATAAAAAAATTACAATAAAGTAGGATTTATAGAATCAATAACTTTAAACTGTAATATTTAAAAAATAAAATTTTGGATTTTATAATAGAAGCAATGATAAAAGCAGGGATACCTTTATCTAAAGATTGAGAATATTTTTAAAGAAAAAAGATTGATTAATCTATTAAAAAAATAGGAGACGGTAATCATAAAGCACTATTTCTTTGCCGATACAAACATATGAAAAATGTGATGATAGCTAATTTAAAGAAGAACAAAAAGTATAATAAGGACATACTCTGTACTTTAATAAAAGCTCAGATAGAAAATAGCTTACAATTCAATTGGAATATTGAAGATATAATTTTACTTACAAATTTCGAATTTAGTTTTATGGGAGTCATTGCAATACCAATAAAACTAAATGATTTCTGCTTAACGGGGAGTAAGGTTTTTGGAATTAAATGGATTATGGAAAATACCGAATTCGAAGGACCTTTTTGGGTACATGATCTTGACGCTTGGCAAAACGCTTTTTTTGATTGTCCTGATTTTTTGGACGCTGGTTTTTGCACCTATTCTAGACCAAAAATAAATGGGGGGAGTCAATTCTGGCGAAGATCAGGAAAAGATATATTAGATAAAATTATATCAATATTAAGTAGCGATAAGAAGGAAAGAGAAGAACCTACGATTGATAAAATATGTAAAAATAATAAAAGAGTAACTATACTAAACTCTACTTATAATGTTGGGTGTTCTGGTTATCAAAAAAGGTGGGACAAAGCTGATAAACCTGTTAAAATATGTCATTTTCATCCTAATAATAGAATAGCATGGCAAACACATTGTCTAGATAGAAATGCATTAAACTTTAAAGGGATTTCCGATGAACTAGAAAATTTGATACGTAAATATTATCCAGATTTACAAACAGAATTAGACGAAGAAGGTAAAGGGAGGAGGGAAGAACATCTAAAATTAAAAACAAATAAAAGAGATAATGGATAAAAAAACTATTTTCACTGCTGGCTATAAGAACTTTTCGTTTTACGAGTTCAGGGATTTTATTAAAAAAGAAGAAATTTTTGTAGTCGATGTTCGATTTAAACCATTTACGAATCTTCCTTTTTGGTCTAAATTTGAATTAGAAAAATCTTTAAATAATTTCTATGTTAATATTCCAGAATTTGGAAATATTAACTATACAAATCCAAAATCTGATTTTGAAATTAGCAATTATCAGGAAGGTTTAATTAAATTTTTAAATCTAATGAAAATAAATAATAAATTTATATTGATGTGCTGTTGTGAGGATTATAATAAATGTCACAGGAAATTGTTGACAGAATTACTGTCAAAAGATCTAGAAAATACAACTTTCAAAGAAATTTGTGAACCAATTTAAATTAGGAGAATATTCATGTCAGAAGATGTATCTATTAGAGAGCTTTTTACCTATCAGACAGATGATGCTCGTAGGATTGAAGAATGGAGAAAAATAGGATCTACAACTTATACTCCTGATGATGACGAAGAAAAAGAATCGGTTGAAAGTGTTTTAAATATTGATAATTTATTTATTGGAGTAGTACAGATAATGCTTCCTCAAATAGGACCAAAGG
>Ga0307375_10001624_pt1 | contig 24215 bp, 26 predicted proteins | sample TR1MG_FD_202531 | JGI IMG/M metagenome (GOLD analysis project Ga0307375, IMG submission 202531) | Soil microbial communities from Risofladan, Vaasa, Finland - TR-1 | ecosystem: Environmental > Terrestrial > Soil > Coastal area > Acid sulfate soil | place: Finland: Risofladan, Vaasa | collected...
CTCCACCTTGACCTTGCCAGGCAAATACTTCTCGGCGAGTTCCTTGAACTTCAAGGCAGCCTGGCCCTTCGGTGTGTCTACAGCAACAACGTGGCTGTATTTGATGATGATCGGATCGGCCGAAGCCACCGCGGAAAGACTCAACAATATGGCAGTGCAAAACGCAATAATCAGCTTCATGGCTTTCTCCCTCGATGAAATTAGCGGAACTGTCACAATATTTTTTATAAATTGTAACAATTTGTAACCGGCATGATAGCCCAATTAACTGCAGGACACCAACACTCCGTCCTCGCTTTCATCGGCAAGATAATCCGCATCGATTGCCACACCCACCACGCATGCCAAATCTTCGCCGCAAAACAGCAGTGGCAGACGCACACGCTCCCAGGGAGGGATGCGATGCTGCTGCAGCAGATTCTTGAGTGTTCGCTTCGCCGCGGCCGGGTGCGGCCTGATGACTTCGGCACCGTTGCGCAGGCGCAGCGTCACCGGGGCGTGCTGCAGCTTGCGGAAACTGATCCCCGCACCGGTGGTGCGCGAAAAATGCAGCCGTTTTGCGAGCGGAACCCAGTCCAGCATTGCTTCGCCCTGCCACGGCAATGACAGGGCACGGTCAAATTCTGCTGTCTCGGGCAACAGATACACGCAGTCCCGGTAACGGCGCAGCTGGAATTCGCCAACGCGAACTTCCACGGCGGCATCCTGCCGCGCATCGCAAAGCTGCCGCAGCATTTCGTCGAGATGGGCGCTTTGCGGCATTGGCGCTCCCTGTGTATGCAGAAAGTAGCGCAGCAAATTCTTTGCGCGGGTCGATGACAATGCGCGCAGTGCCTCTACCCGCATCGCATTGCCGTCCAGTGCCTGCCCCGCATCCAGCCGGGCGAGTTCGTCAAGCAACTGGGTTGCCTCGGCAAAATGCCGGGCACTGCGCCCAAGGGTTTCGCGATAGGCAGGAAAATGCGGTGTCAGCAACGGCATAACGCGATGGCGCAAGTAATTTCGCGGATAACTGTCGTTCGAGTTGCTATCGTCCTCAACCCACTGCAATCCGAACTCAACGGCGTAGTCGAGAATCTCCCGGCGGGAACAATGCAGCAGCGGGCGCAACAAAGCGGGAGAACCGGCGTGCCGGGCAAGCATGGGCCGCCTCGGCATAACCAGCGGCCTGGCTGGCGTTTCTTGGCAGCTTAGTCGAATGGCCGGGGGTTCCTTCAGACTCAGGACGGGCATGGCACTCGCGCCGCGCACCCCGGCGCCGCGCAGCATCTGCAGCAGCAGCGTCTCAGCCTGGTCATCGGCATGATGCGCAAGCGCCACGTAGTCGCAGGGTTGACGGGAAAACGCCGCAATGCGCAGCTTGCGCGCCGCCGCCTCGATGCCATGCGCACGCAGCGGTGCAATATCCACCTGCTCGACTTGAAACGGAATGCGATCGCGTTCGCACAGCTCGGCACAGAATTTCGCCCACGCATCCGCATTGCGGCTGATGCCGTGGTGGACATGCAATGCGGAAATTTGCCAGTCATAACGTGCGGCAAGGTTGTGCAGCACATGCAGCAGCACAACCGAGTCCACGCCGCCGCTCAAACCGACCAGGATGGATCCGTGCGCAGGAACAAGCGGTGCAATCAGCGCCGCTACCCGTTCAACCAGAATATTATCGGTAACCACAATCAAACCCGATGAACATCATTCCGACCGGAATGATGGAAGAAGAGGAAAAAGGTTGTATTACTGAAGCGATACTTCCTTGAACTTGCCATAACTCATCAGGCGATTGAAACGATCCTGTATCAGGCTGACCGTCGGTTTGCTTTGTGCGGTCTTGAGTGCGTCCTGCAAAGCCTTCTTCACGTTCTGCATGGTTGCCGCATAATCGCGATGCGCTCCGCCCAAAGGTTCGCTGATGATCTTGTCCACCAGACCCAGCGCCTTCAGGCGCGTCGCGGTGATACCCAGGGTTTCTGCGGCGTCGGGAGCTTTTTCCGCGCTTTTCCACAGGATCGACGCACAGCCCTCAGGGGAAATGACCGAATAGGTGCTGTATTGCAGCATCAACAGCGCATCGCCGACGGCAATGGCCAGCGCACCACCGGAGCCGCCTTCGCCGATCACGGTACAGATGATGGGCACGCGCAACTCGCTCATCTCGTAAAGGTTGCGTCCGATCGCCTCGGACTGGCCGCGCTCTTCCGCATTTACGCCGGGATATGCGCCGGGCGTATCAATGAAAGTCATGATCGGGATGCCGAATTTTTCCGCCAGACGCATCAGGCGCATCGCCTTGCGGTAGCCTTCCGGACGCGGCATGCCGAAATTGCGGATGATCTTTTCCTTGGTATCGCGGCCCTTCTGGTGCCCGACCACCATCACGCTCTGCCCGTTGAACCGCGCCAGCCCGCCCACGATGGCCTTGTCGTCGGCAAAGGTGCGGTCGCCGTGCAGCTCCTCGAAATCCGTGAATAGCGTCTGGATATAATCCATGGTGTAGGGACGCTGGGGGTGGCGCGACACCTGCGAAATCTGCCAGGGCGAAAGCTTGCTGTAGACATCCTTGGTCAAGGCCACGCTCTTTTTCGACAGGCGTGAAATTTCATCCGCGATGTCCAGTGCAGAATCGTCCTGCATATAGCGCAGTTGCTCGATCTTTTCTTCCAGCTCGGCGATCGAACCCTCAAAATCCAGAAATGATATTTTCATGTTAATTTCCCCATCGTTTAGCGCGGCGCAATAATACTACAAACCGAAGAATCGTTTGATAATCGCCAGTACTTCGCTGTGGCGGTTGCGGATATTGTTGTGCAATCCCGCTTTGCCCATGTTTTTCAGTGCACTGCCCGGTTGCGTCCTGCGCATGGCCATAATGTGCGTGACCTCATCGGTGACGACCGGATGCACCCGCATGATTTCGCCCAAAACCTCCTTGTCGGGTCGGTCACCAGGCTCATTTTGCCGAAAGCACTGCCTTTCGACCGCGCATCCAGGCTGCGCCTTGCCCGCCAGCTTAAGAATGGTACGAACAGGGGGCTAGCAGGAGGCTAGAAAATGCCCAGGGTATTGATGGTGCTTCTGCGCGCTTGCTTGTTGAAAATGAACAACACAAACGCCAGTCCCAATGCCATCAGCAGCACCGGCAGGGATTCGTCACGCCAGAATAAATAAAAAGCAGTTTCCCAAAACGACACCTGTCCCCAAGGACATGGATGAGGCTTTCTACACCAACGAATATTCGGCCAGGCGCTTGCTACGGTGCCAGAATGCCCATGTATTGCCGCGCGTCAGCATTACATGCCGAATGCCATCCCGGCTTAAAATGCCCAGTTGCACCTGTGCGATTTTCCCGTCACGCAACGCCTGCCATAATGGCCGCGCATATCCACTTTCAAAGTCCTGCAAAGCGCTGCGCCAGGCGGCCAGATCGCCGCTCTGCAAAGCCGAGCGCAACCCTGTCCAGACCAGCAATTGCCCGCCATCGTTTTCCGCTTCTCGCCAATGTCCGGCCCATGCAGAGAACGGAACATCGGCAGCCGCGGCCAGCATTTCAACCAGCACCTCGTCCGAACTCGCATTGCCGTAGTTTTTCTGCGGCGACACGCTATCACTGTGTCCTGTTCCCCACAGCCACACGCTGTTGATAGTCAACTCGCCGCGCTCATCACGGGATTCGTTAGACGGATGCGCGAACAACAGCATCTGTATCTCATTGAAAACCCGGTGCCAGTGGGCTGCATCCGCACCGGTCGGCAATGCCCTGCGTACATCCCCGCCGATCACCTGAGAAATCGGTCTGGTCCGGATATCCGGCAGCGAGTCCAGCCGCACATACCAGCGTTGCGGATGCGGTGCAAAAAATTCCATGCCCTGCCCGGCAAAATGCTCATTCAGGCTGGCGCACATTTGCCCGGCCTCGTCAGCGCTGATTTGACTATGGGCAAGTAGCAGCATCTGGTCGCGCTGCAAGCGCAAATGCACCGGATCGGCGCGCAACCAGCATCCCGCGGCGAGCCCGTCAAAAGCAGCGGAGACAGCCGCGATTGGCGCATCTCCCCGGGGATGAATATCAAACAGCTTGCAAAGCATGTCTTCCAGCAAATCGGGATCGAGGATTTCACTGTGGCCGCGGCCCAGCATCTTCTCCAAAACAGGCAGGGACAGGCCCGCGCAAACCTCCGCGGCAAAGTCTTTCGGCAGGAACAGATCGGGGATGACCAGATGGACGGATTTCATATCGGTTCAGTACGCCATAATTCTATAGACACCTTGATTTAGCGACTTGATGCATGTTTGGACAGCCAGGAAGACACGCCATCAAGTGAGCGAAAATCGTCCACTGACCTGGCATCGGCATCGGCAAAGCGCGCCTGCGCCATGCGCGCCAGGGCGCGTCCCGGCCCGAGTTCCAGAAACACGCGGCAACCGCGTTCGTACAGCATATCCAGGCAGCCTGACCATTCGATCGTGCGGTCCAGTTGCTGCGACAGCTTCTCGATCGCCGTTTCGCGGCGTATCACCCATGCGGCATCGATGCCGGCGACCACCGGAGTGGCGGGGGCGGTTATCGATGAAGCGTTGAGCAGTGCGCGGAATGGCACGACTGCATCGCGGAGCAGCGGTGTGTGCGATGCCAGTCCCACCTTGAGCCGGGTCAGCCTGGCGCCGCATTCCGCGAACGCTGTGCTCAACTGTTGCAGAGCAACGTCCTCGCCGCCGATGACAAATTCCTCCGGGCCGATCGCGATCGCGATCCAGGCGCGCTGACCTTCACACAGGCGATCCACCTCGTCGCGCCGCAGACCCTGCAATGCCAGCATGCCGCCATGCGTAGCGGCCGCAGCCCGATCCATCAGCGCGGCGCGCGCGACGGCAATGCGCACCAGGTCAATGACCTCGATCGCACCGGCGCAGGCATAGGCGCCCAGCTCGCCGACGCTGTATCCGCAGAACGCCGCAGGCCTGGGTGCATCCTGCCGCAATGCGGTCCAGAGCGCCAGCTGGGCAAGGCAGATCAACGGTTGCGCGATCGCGTTGCGGAAAATATATTCGGGATGTGCGAGTACTTCGCCCAGCTGCAATCCGAGCACCGCCTCGCCGGATTTAATGACCTCGGTGGCGGCCGGATGATCTGCGATCATGTCCAGCATCGCCGGATGCTGTGCACCCTGACCGGAACAGAGGATGGCCAGACTCATGATGGGTCGGTCTGCAACTGGTGCACGAACCACGCCGCGGCCAGCAGGTCGGCGCAGCCGCCCGGCGACAGATTTCGCAGCGAACACTTGCGATGCAGGGATTCCGCTCGCCCCTGCCACCCTGCTTCGAACACGCTGCCCCGTTCGAGAAAATCTGCGGCCTGCGCCTGGATGAAGCGCAATCCTTCATCCCCGCCGCGAAACAGCACGTTGGTATCCGGCGTCCCGGCCAGCAACACGAAGAAGACATGCAGCAATGCATGCCGGGTATCCGCACCGCGATCCAGCGCAACGCGCAAGGCCGGCAGCGCGCTTTCGAAAACCGACGGGAAAGCCAGCAGCGCTTCGCCGCGCGCGCCGGTGACGCCATGCCGCGCCGCCATCAGTTGTCCGTGACTTGCCGTCGCCGCGTTGGCAACAGCGATAGCGCGCAGATCACGGCTCCAGTTGGAGGTGACGATGGCGCGCAGGTTTCCATCGGACGGGGCCAGGTTGTGCGCCGCTGCACAGCCGGCCGCAGCGGCGAGTATCCCGTGCGTGAAAATCGCGCCGCGGTGCGTGTTGATGCCGTTTGTGGCGCGCAGCATGCGGGTCTCGGCGGCGACACCGAGTTGCTGTAGCTCGTTAAATTTTGCATCGCGCATCCCCGCTGCCGCGATCGCGGCGAAATAGCCGCGCAGCGAGAACAGGCTGCGCACAAAGGTCGCGGCATCCATGTCGCGGTGCGCGCCGTTGTCGCGGAAACTGACCAGCCCGGGCTTGGGATACAGCGCAAGTTCGCGATACAGGCTGCGCACCACCAAGAGAGAAATATGGCGCGCGATACGCCCAAATTCCGGCTCCGCGGTAATGAATTTTTTAATGGACAGGTGGTTCATGCCAGCATCCCCAGCAGTTCGCGGGCATCGACCAGCTCCGCGCCGGATAGTCGTTTCACCAGCACGCGGCTATCGTCGCCGGACTTCAATGTGGCCCATTCGCGCCATGACACGGCGTTGCTCCCGCCGAACAGCACCTCGCCGTCGGCGCGCAAGCCGTGATCCTGTTCCCAGCGCGCCAGCAGGGCTATGCCCTGCTGCAACTGTTCGTGCGATCGCGGCTGCCACAGCAGGTCGATGTCCGATCGCGGCGTCAGATACTGGATGCCGCTCAGCGCCTGCCATGCCAGCGAGCCAAATACGCGCAGCTCGATTCCGATGTTTATTGCCGCACCATGCAACTCGGCCAGCGCTGGCTGCCATGCGGCAGGTACATGGGCTATCGCATCGCCGAGCAACAGGGGTTGCGTATCCCGGGCGATATGGCCAGTGTCCACGCTGAACGCGATGCGGCGCTTGCCCAGCGCGGGCGGCAGCGCTAAGCCGACTGCGATGTGGTTGGAAATTCCGTTTTCTAATAAATGAAAGTTTGTTTGTAGGAGCGGGCCATGCCCGCGAACAGAAAGACAATCGCGGGCATGGTCCGCTCCTACATTGGCCACAGGCTGGCGCGCGACCACCAGCGGCCGATCCGCTGCCAGCCATGCCTCGGCATACTGGCGAATTTCGTCATCGTTGACCTGGGCGGATACAGCCGCACGGCATTTGGGCCGCACCCATACCAAAGTGTGGCGGGCCAGCGTGTGGCGAGAAAATTTTGCGGACTCAGGCACTGGCCAGCACACGCTTGACGACCACGTCGGCGAACAACCGTCCGCCGCGCTCAAGCCCGCGCACACGGCGCTGGTCGGTCGCATCGGCATGCTCCAGCGCATCCGCCAGGCGGGCCGACAGATCGCCTTCCCACAACCCGGCCAGGCCGCCCATCTTCAGGTAATTATTCGCGCCGGGCGCGAATACCGGCGAGGTCTTGCTGAGCTCGGTCAGCCTTTCCTCGCTGATGCGCGTCACCCTGGCCATCGCCGGTAATCCCATCACGCGGATCTCGGCTTCGGGCAGCGCGGCGCAAACATCCGCCATCATGCCGTTGGCGAGGAAGCCGCCGGAGAGCGCCTGTTCGTAAACCAGGCTGACGATCTTGTGGCCGCCGCGCCGCGCCATCTCGACGCACTTCGCCAGGTGCGCCATATAGCCGTTCAGGCCCAGCATCTCGTCGCGATGGCGCAGGCGCTGCCCGCTGGTGTCGACCAGGAACACAATGGGCCGAGCCGGATGGTTGCGTATCACTTCAAGCACCGCGGCCGCCATCGCCAGCGCGAGCTCGACGCCGACCTCGGTGTGGTTGGTCGTGCCGATCACGGCAACGGTCTGCTTGTCGCAACGGCCCTCGCCCGACAGCAGATCGCCTTGCTGGCGCACTTCATGACCGGCGGGGAACAGCTGATCGACGACTTTATTCCATTCCATGTTAAGGACACCTCTCAAAATTCATATTTCATCCCGACTGCTGCGTTGCGAAAAAAATTTCTTGCTTACATATAATCCATATGCGGCGCGGCGAAATTTTTCCCGCGCCGTGCATTCAGGCGAACTCTAAATTTTTAGAGGCATCCTTGAATTCGCCTTTATAAATCATTTTGCCCTGTGCCCCTGCGCAGCAGCCATGAACTCGTCGTTGTCCATCATCGCGATCGCATCCGGGTCGGGCCAGCCGAGCTTGAGCCAGATGTCGCGGCCATCCCTGCACGCGCCGAAGCGCTGCACCCGGTCGGCCAGCAGCCGGTGTTCCCGTTCCAGCGCAGCCAGCGACCAGTCGTCGCCGTTTTCCATGCTGGCGATGATCGCGTCGCGGAATGCTTCCATGCTGTCGGCCACGATCGTGTCGCACTCGCCGAGCAGGTTGCGGTGCTTGCCGCCGACGGTGCGCCACACCAGCGCGCGGTCGCGCGAATCGTATTCCTCGACGCCGCGCACGGTCTCGATCACCTCCGGACCGGACAGGCCGAGCCGCCCTTCTTCGCTGATGATGATCGTAGTGGCGCAGCGCGACGCGATGCCCATGCCGCCGAAACAGCCGTACTGCCCGCCGATCGCGACGATCACCGGCACGCCTGCCGCACGCGCGGCCAGGATCGCGCGCATCACCTCCGACACGGCGATCAGCCCGGCATTGGCTTCCTGCAGGCGCACCCCGCCGGACTCGACCAGCATCAACACCGCCGCCGGACGGTCGCGCACCGCGCGTTCCAGCACGCCGACGATCTTCGCGCCATGCACCTCGCCGACCGCCCCGCCCATGAAGCCGCCTTCCTGCGCTGCGATGAAAACCGGTTTGCCCGCGATGCTGCCCCGGCCGATGATCACGCCATCGTCGAATGCAGCGGGCTGCTCCAGCGTCGCCAGGTGCGGACTGGTCAGCCGCTCTGCGGCAGGCAGCCATTCATCGAAACTGCCCGCATCCAGCAGGCCGGCGATGCGCGCACGCGCGCTGCTCTCGTAATAGCTGCGATTCATTATTTATGCTTACCCTTGTAGGTCTCGATCGCCTGGTCGAGGCGCAGGCTGACGATCGCTGGCGTGGCACCCGCGTCGTTCACCGAGATGCGGATGTCTCCGGCCATATGGCGCGCGAAGAAATCCTGCATCACCGCCTGCCATATCCTGCCGAAACCGTTGGCCGCGGTCGACACCTCGATCTCGCACGCGCCGCCGAGCGCGGCCGGCTCGACCAGCACCTCGAGATTGCCCGAGCCCAGCACGCCAACGATCGCGGTCACACCGGGCGTAGGCTTGCCGCCGTCAAAACGATACTTGAGATTTTCCATAGTCATGTTATTTGCTCCTTACCAATTCCTGAACCTACACCTTTGCAGCCGGATACGACTCAACATAACTCTCCCCGTTCGCTCCGTAGTACGTTACGTTTCGCGCAACAAAATCCACATCGTAACTTACAACACCCGCTTTCCAGGCTGCCATCAGGAACTCCGGGAAGGTACTTTCGCCAGCCTGGTCGGCCCGTAGCGCAACGATCAGGGCATCGCGATCGAACCGCGGTACGTCTGCCATGCCAACGACCAGGGGCGTCTCTTGCATCATGACCGGGCCCGCTTCAGTCAAATACAAGCTTTGGCAAGCGGGCAGGGCCCAGAGGTTGCGCGTTACTCCTGCCCGGCGCAGTGTCTCTGCGAGATATGGGAAGCCGCCGACCTTTGGACGTCCTGCCATCGCCCGCTGCTGGGCTGATTTGAGATTTTCAATCGATTTGCTCATAGGCAGTCACCTCTCCAACATCAATCGTGCACCCGTCACATCACCAATTCCTGAACCTGACCGGCGGCTGGTACAGCCCGCCCGAGGTGCGCACCAGGTCCTTGATCGAATGCGCGGCGAGCAGGTCGCGCGTCGCGTCGCGCTTGTCTATGCCCAAGTCCTCGGCACGCCGGATCACGCCGCGGTCGCGCAGGTTCTCGACAATGCGAGCATCCCGGCCCAGGCCGATCTCGGTGTATCCCGCGACGCCGCGTATCGCCTGTTCGCGCTCCTCGGCATTCGCGCACAACAGCAGGTTAGCGATGCCCTCCTCGGTCAGGATATGCGTAACATCGTCGCCATAGATCATCACCGGCGGGATCGGCATGTTGGCGAACTCGGCCAGCTTCCACGCATCGAGCGTATCCACAAAAGCCGGGTGCATGTGTTCGCGGAAGGTCTCGACCATCTGCACCACCAGCTTGCGGCCGCGCGGGATACCGGGTTGCTGGGTTCGCCGCTGCTCGCCGGCTTTCAGCCAGCCGGGGCTGGCGTGGCGCCTCCCCGCGGCATCCGCGCCCATGTTGGGCGCTCCGCCGAAGCCCGAAATGCGGTCCAACGTCGCGGTCGAGCTGTTGCCGGCGAGATCGATCTGCAGCGTCGAGCCGATGAACAGGTCGCAGGCATAGTGGCCCGCCGCCTGCGAATAGGCACGGTTCGAGCGCATGCTCCCGTCCGGCCCGGTGAAGAACACGTCGGGGCGCGCGGCGATGTAATCCTCCATGCCGAGCTCGGAGCCGAACGAGTGGATGGACTTGACGAAACCGGCCTCGATCGCCGGGATCATCGTCGGGTGCGGATTGAGCGCCCAGTGGCTGCAGATCTTGCCCTTCAGTCCGAGGCTCGCCGCATAGGTCGGCAGCAGCAATTCGATCGCAGCGGTGTCGAAACCGATGCCGTGGTTCAGGCGCTGCACGCCATACTCGGCGTAGATACCCTTGATCGCCATCATCGCCATCAGCACCTGGATCTCGGAGATCTGCGCCGGATCGCGGGTGAACAGCGGCTCGATGAAATGCGGGCGCGGGCTGGGGATCACGAAGTTCACCCAGTCGCCGGGGATGTCCACGCGCGGCACCTTGTCCACCAGCTCGTTGACCTGCGCGATCACGATGCCGTTCTTGAACGCGGTGGCCTCGACGATAGCCGGCGTGTCCTCGGTGTTCGGGCCGGTGTACAGGTTGCCCTGCGCATCGGCGGATTGCGCGACCACCAGCGCGACATGCGGCGTCAGGTCGACGAAATAGCGACTGAATAGTTCGAGATAGGTATGGATCGCGCCGATGCGTATCTGCTTCTTTCCGACCATGCGCGCCAGCCGCGCGGCCTGCGGGCCGGAGAATGAGAAGTCCAGTTGCTCCGCGATGCCCAGTTCGTAAAGGTCGAGATGCTCGGGCAGCGCCAGCACCGATTGCAGCATGTGCAATTTGTTCACCCGCGCCGGATCGACGCGCGTCAGCGCCTGCGCCAGGAAATCCGCCTGTTTCTGGTTGTCGCCCTCCAGACACACGCGGTCGCCCGGTGCTATCACGGCTTCGAGCAGTTGAACCGCCAGATCGGCCGACACTACCTTGTCGCGCAGCGATGCGCCCAGCGCCGATGCAGCCCGCTCCAGCTTGCGATTGCGGCGTTGGCGTTGGTGATCCCAGATTATTTCGGCAGGCTTGAACATGTTTATTTGGGCGTCATTGGTTATTCTGGACAGATTGTAGGCGTTAAGCAAAATCAGCCCAACTGAATTTCAGTGCGCACCTGACAAGACTGCTTAACTTAACGCATTACTGCATTCCACACCCGGCTGATCAACGTCACGGCACGACCATCAAGCGTGGCTTGAAGCCTGAAGGTGATCTTACCTTAACGAGAAATTCCCGCTTGGCACCGCGAAAATTGTACATTGATTGCCGCGTCTATATGCGGATAATGGAGAAATGATTCTAAAACCCCGCCTATTCCTTGCTGTGATGGCCATGTTGTTGGTGAACTCCGGCTGTGCGACTTATCAGCCTGCACAGACCGATAATATCTGTTCCATCTTCCGTGGTGATACCGACTGGTATAAGTCTGCCCGCGATGCCAATAAACGCTGGGGAACGCCGGTGTGGGTCATGATGGCGATTGTCGATCAGGAGTCGCATTTTGTCAGCGATGCACAGCCGGAACGCGACTGGTTTCTTTTTATCCCGTTGCCGCGCCGCTCATCGGCCTATGGTTATGCCCAGGCGCAAGATCCGGCATGGGAGAAGTATATGAAAGATACCCGCAGCAGCGGCGATGATCGGGATGATTTTGCCGATTCGATCAACTTTGTTGGCTGGTATACCAGCATGACACAGCGCACCCTCGGCATCTCGAAGTGGGATGCCTACCACCAGTACCTCGCCTATCATGAAGGGCAAGGCGGTTATAAGAGCGGTAGCTGGAAACACAAGGAGTGGCTGAAGCAGGTGGCCAGCAAGGTCAGAAGTAAATCGGCTGCCTATAATGCCCAGTTGAAGAAATGCAAACCGGAACTGGATGACAAGGTAAACAGCTGGTTTTGAAACATTTCATTCCGGAAAGCGTCCATCCGCTAACGCCATCTTTGTCCCCAATTCGTTAACCTGATCTGAGACAAAATCATCAGGATGCTTAAATTAGAGGTGATTATCTATCGCTTATCTGTTCCCCAAAATCACAAAACTGCCTTATTCTCAAATTATGCATTCTTGCTGGATTGTCTCAGCTGCAGCCAAATTTCATCAATCGACTGTGAAACCATTTTCAAAATGGAAACTGCCGTCACGGATGAGTTGTGCAGTTGATCTTTGTGGCTTCGACTGGCTGGTCAAAAAACGGGAGACACTCGAAACCAGTCCAACTGGCCGGCTTTAATCAAGGTTGCATTTCTTCCCTGAATCCTTAATGGTATTTAATTTTCATTTATTCCATGAATAACGAACTGAATCATTCCAAATCCGATGTTTGGTCAGAGTGGCTTTTACATCGACGTCACGGAGGTGATCCCAAGCATGAATTGTCGATTTTTAAATCGATCTGCGGCATTGCCGATCGTGTGCTTGATTTCGCGCAATTAAGTGAGGGGAAGACGCTTGTAGACATTGGTGCCGGTGAAGGATTGATCGCCTTTCGTGCAATTGAACGAATAGGGCCTTCACTTAATGTGATCCTTACGGATATATCTGCTCCCATGCTTAGTCATGCGGAGACAATTTATGCCGAACGGGAATTCAAGAATAAATGCACTTTTCTAAACTGCCCTGCTGATAGCTTGCAGGGTATTGAAGATAATTCGGTCGATGTTGTTATAACCCGTTCGGTTCTTGCTTATGTGGCGGATAAAAAAGCCGCCATGCGCGAATTCTATCGAGTCCTTAAACCGGGTGGCCGAATTTCAATTGCCGAACCTATTGTCAGGGATGACGCATTCAAATTGCATGCATTAAAAAAATGGATTGATGAACATCCTGCCAATGAAAATATCAGGCTCATGCAGCTTGTCCACAAATGGAAGTCAGCACAATATCCGGATACCCTGGAAAAAATTACCGACTGTCCAATTACCAATTATTCGGAGCGTGATTTATTCAACATTGCATATGAAGGCAAGTTTTCCGAGATTCATTTGGAACTTCATCTTGATTCTTCCAGCCAAACAAGTATTTCATGGGAGGTATACATTGAATGCGCACCGCATCCACTTGCTCCCTCGCTCAGTCGGATTCTGGCCGAAAATTTCTCACTGGAGGATCGCATTTTTTTCGAGAATTCTATGCGCCCCATATTGGAAGCGGGTCAATTGGTTGGCATTGATCGCATGGCATATCTGACTGCTACAAAACCAACAACTTGATCAATCCCTGCAATCCCCCGCCACGGACGTCTTTGGCACTTTGCTCCAAAGCAGATTATCCATAACACGTATAAGCTGTAAATCAGCGTGTATTTATCCAAAATATGCATTGCTGCAATTTTGTCATGCCCAGAACGTGGACTGAAATCAAAGATAAAACCGATGGCGCGCCTGTTGTTAGATTTGGGTGGTGTTATGAATCGAGCGTGGCTGGCGTAACTGCCATGCAATTGATGAAAAAGTTGCAGGTGTAACCGGGCTGCGGCATAACCGGCGCTTGACCGCGCAGCCAGGCAACTCAATAGCTGGAGTTGTTAGATTAAACGTTTGCTGTGGAGTTATCCCTCAGCACATGTCTGCGGCGACCCCGATGAATAGACCTTTAGCGGAACAGACTGGCAAGCAACCTATTTATTAAACATTCTGCTCATTGCCGCAGTCATTTTGTCTATCCAACCCACAAGCAAACATACAAGAAACAGGACTACCCCTACCAGCATTCCAATTCCAAGTGCTGCAGCAGTCGAATTCATAGTTCATCTCCTTAAGGTTTCTTAAAAATTAGCAATCGCCTCGCGCTGGTGAACCGGCAGATTTGAATATTTCTAACCAATTGCCGTCAGCGAGCATGATATTAACCAACCGGCTTTTAACTATGAAACCCGCAAAAGCATACCAAAAACAAGATGGCATATTCCAGATTGATGAATGACAAGAACACACTTCAAGAAAAAATATAATGTTCCCTGCCTGCCATCCTGATACTAAGGGTTTAGATTTGAAAATGAAAGACACATTTCATTTATTGCAAACATATTTGTATCAAGATATTTTCAATAAGTTATGGGCGAAGTTTTTTGATATGCTTAAACGGCCAAGAATCGGAACAACCGCGAGACGTTGAACGTTCAATCACTGATGGATGTTGATCGCCTTTAACTCAAGGAGAATTCAACCATGGAAATGACAGGATATTTGAAAGTTATAATTGTTTGTTTCGCAGTGGCCATCCCGGTAACAGTTGTGTTTTTGGTTTATAGAATCGTATTTGCCGGATTGAATTCGATTCCATCTTCACGCAGAGCCGTGAGTGCTGATGAAGAAACTGCAGATCCAGAAAAAACGCTGGGCAGCAAATCGGCAGAAATTGAAGCCGGGAAATTGAAAACGGATACTGACATGCAATGATCAGCAAGACAGCGTGCGGTAATTATTAATGTTGCCGATATAATCATCGATCGGCCGCAAATTCATTTTTTCAGATGACACCCAACGATTGAATTCACGGTCCCTTTGGTGGATTCTCCAAAGTGGCGTGCCGGGAATTTATAGCCCGCTGCTTCTCAAAAATGACCAGGGCTATTCCGCCGAGAATGGCAAGTGACGCCAATATCAAGCGCGGGTTGAGGGGTTCACCGAGCAACAGGACGCCACCCAGGCCGGCAATGACCGGGACACTGAGCTGCACTGTCGCCGCCTTGGCTGCCTTGAGCGCGGGCAAAACGCTGTACCAGATTGAATAGCCGATACCGGATGTCAATGCGCCCGACGCAACCGCGTAACAGAATCCTGCGCTATCAAGAGAAGTGCGCCCGGCCATCAATACGCTCAATACTGCCGCGAATGGAACAGCGCGAATAAAATTTCCCGACGTTACCCTGAGCGGATCTCCAGCTCCCCTGCCGCGCAATGAATATATGCCCCATGCGGCCCCAGCAGCCAGCATTAATGTGGAGCCGAACATCGGCGGTGCGGATAGTCCCGGCAGCAACAACCCGACCAGTCCGGCAAGCGCGATAACCAGACCGGCCATTTGCAGTTTCAGCAGGCGTTCGCCCGTACGGATGCCATGGCCGATCATGGTTACCTGGACCGCGCCAAACAGCAGCAGTGCGCCCGTTGATGCGGGCAGACTGACATAGGCAAAGGAAAAACCGGCCGCGTATACAAATAGCGCAAATGCAGACAGCCAGTTCCCCCGGCCGACTTGGGTGCCGCGACCCATGCGCACAACCAGCCACAGCATCATCGCACCGGATATCAAACGTATCGCGGTAAAACTGGCCGCATCAATGGCGGTGTGCATGAGCGCGGCGCGGCACAGCAATGAATTCCCCGCAAATGCAACCATGGCCAGCGAGGTGAGGAAGATTATGCGCGAATAGGGCATCGATGATTTCTGTAGTAGTGTTGTGCTTCCTATTCAGGGATCAGGAACATTACAAGCAAGCAGCGGTTAACGCGTCTCGATCCGGCATCCCGCCGCTTTGGCTATACGTTTGGGCTATATCTGGCAGCACGCTGCGTCAATCAACTGCCGTGCAATACTCACCGGCTCGGGCAAAGCAGGCAACGTGCTGCGTGAGAACCATTGTGCATCCTCTATTTCCAGTGGATCGGGCTTGATGACACCACTTGCATAGTCGGCAAAAAACGCCACCATCAAGGAGTCCGGAAAAGGCCAGGACTGGCTTCCAAAATACCTGAGGTTTGAGATTTCGATTCCAACCTCCTCCAGTACTTCGCGGCTTGCACATTGCTCCAGCGTTTCGCCGGCTTCTACAAATCCGGCCAGGGCGCTGAACACGCCCGGCCTGAATCGCGGGCTGCGCGCCAGCAACAATTCATCGCCACGGCTGATCAACACCATCACGGCCGGCGAGATTCTCGGGTAGGCCACCAGGCCGCATGCCGGACACAGCATCGCAAACTGCCCCGTTCTGATGGTCGTGAATGCGCCACACCTGCCGCAGTAGCGGTGGTTTTTCTGCCAGTCCAGAAGTTGAATCGCACGTCCTGCCAAAGAAACTGCCTCAGCGCTGAGCAGACTGAAAAGGCTTCGGACCGGCATCAGCTCCCCGGAAATATCTTCAGGGAGCCTGTCCAAATCGGCGGCATAGCAACGAATTCCCTGCCATTCACCGACCAGCAATGCGTTCCCGGGATTGCCAAAATCCGATGCCAGCCCACTCGGAAAAATATTTCTGCCAGTCTTGTCAATTGCAGTGAGCAATTGATTTTCACACCGAAGCAGCCAGTAGCTCAATTCGTTCATGTGCTATTAAATCACAAAATTAAATTTCGAAATTACTTGCCCCCGTAGCCCCATTTCTTGCACAAAACAAAGCAGGCTGCTGCCCTGTATCACCTGTGGTTCTTTCGGCGCCGACCGAGCAGGTAGACGGCGAGGGTAACAAGGATGATCATGCCAATAATGAGGATGGGTGCCCAGGAACCGAAGACAGCGGCGCGGATATAGAGGTCAAACAATAAATAGGCCCAACCTATGATGGTTACATAGGCACCGGCGAGAACCACCGACAGCGTCAACGAGGCGGGGAAACCAAGCAGGTAACCGACAGCGCTGCCCAATACCGGCCCGGTCATCCAGAACGGGAACCAGACGAAGAGAAACAGGCCTGGGACGCCGTAGCGGCGCACCCTGTCGTGGTTGCGCTCGGCGGCAACATGTATGCGCTCCAGAAAGTACTTCAGTCTGGGAAACTCCACCAGCTTGAGTAAGCTAAAAACAAACACTGGATAAAGCAACAACACCAACACCGTCTCCACCCACATGACCACCGGTATCACAAGGGCGTGGCCGAATCCGTTGGCATAGCCCACGGACATGGACACGATCATGCCAAAAACTATGTCGGTAAAGATCATGGCGCCCATCATGCGCGAGGTTTGCGGCGACCAGAAGGCGATCAGCCCCATCACGATGAGACCGGCAAGCGCACTGGCAATACCAAGCAACAGGATGCGCCCTTCTGTCATCTTGAACAGCTGACGCCAAGTTAGCTTGCGCGGATGCTCATCGGTGAAAATCACAGGAGCCTCGTTCGAATTATTTTGCTGCATAATATTTATCACACCAGACGCTATTTTATGATCGGGGTACCATTAACATGTTGATTCACAAGCATTGCCAGCTCGACACCACCGGGTCTGGCCACGAACCGCGATACCAACAGTAGCTGACCGAATAAATCTAAGCCTCCCGGGGTCCTATTCTGGACCCAATTCAATTATTCGTTAAATGGTTAATTGTTGACAGCGGATACTTTGCTATGTACTTTGCGTACCGATCAAAAAATTGAATAAAAAATTCAAATGATCGTTGTAGGCGATTCTGGATACGGTCGCCTCACACCTGATAACCAGAGGAGAAAAACATGAACGCACGGAGTTTGGTATTGTCCGCTTTGGCCGGTATCCTGGCCATGGGTCTGTCCGCAACCAGTCAGGCGCAGGATGTAAAAATCCTCAAGCTTTCCCATCAGTTTCCCGCATCAAACGGCACCGAAGGGGATTTCCGCGACCAAATGGCACGCAAGTTCGCCAAGGAAGTCGAAGAAAAAACCGGCGGGTCGCTCAAGATTGAAATTTATCCGGGCAGTTCGATGATGAAACCGAAGAGCCAGTTCGATGCACTGCGCAAAGGCATACTGGACATGTCCGTGCTGCCACTCGCCTATGGTAGCGGCCAAGTACCCGCAGTGGGCCTGACCTTGATGCCTGCACTGGTACAGAGCTATGCCCAGGGATTGCGCTGGAAGACCGCACCCATTGGCGCTGCACTCGATAAAATTCTCGATGACAATGGTATCAAGATCGTTACCTGGCTGTGGTGCGGCGGTGGCATCGTCAGCCGCGGCGCGCCCATCGTCAATCCTGACGATGTGAAGGGCCTTAAAGTCCGTGGTGGAGACAAGACGATTGACCTGATGCTGCAGGGTGCCGGCGGTTCCTCCCCAAACATACCTTCGAGCGACATCTACAACGCCATGTCTTCAGGCTTGCTTGATGTAGCAGTCACCTCCAGCACTTCGTTGATCAGCTACCGTCTATATGAAGTTTCCAAGTCGGTAACCACGGCGAATGACAAGACCTTCTGGTTCATGTTCGAGCCTATGCTCATCTCCAAGATCACCTATGATTCTCTGACACCCGAACAACAGAAGGTAGTGATGGAAGTCGGCGCATCGCTAGAGCCTTTTGCTATGGCCGGTGCAAAGAAGGATGACAAACGTCTCGGCGAAATTTACGCAAAGGCTGGCGACAAAGTCGTAGACATGGATCAGGCCGCATTTGACAAATGGCTGGCCATTGCAAAGAAAACCTCCTACAAGAATTTTGCAGACACGGTTCCCAACGGCAAGCAATTGCTGGACATGGCTCTGTCAGTCAAATAAATGGGTACGACTTCCCACCAAAACCCCGGTAACGTCCCCGGGGGGGTGGGCGGCCGGTCGGTCTGGCGCCGGTTCTCCCAGGCGGTCAAAGGCTTCAATGTCCTGACCGGCTATCTTTCCGGAATCACGATCGTCGTCACCAGTATCATCATCTGCTATGGCGTGGTGATGCGCTATTTTTTTTCATCCCCGATAGATTGGGGACTGGAACTGTCCATTTTTCTGCTCATCATTGCCACTTTCATGAGCGCCGGCTATACCCAGCTGCAGCGCGGTCATGTGGCCATCGAGGTGCTGGACCACCTGCTTTCCCCGCGTGCCAACCGGTGGCGTTATCTTGTCGGCGATGCGCTGTCGTTGATCTTTTGTGCGGTACTGGCTTGGAATTCCTGGGGGTTCTTCCATGAAGCATTTCGCGACGGTCGGGTTACCGACAGCACCTGGGGCCCCAAGCTTTGGGTCCCTTACATCTTCATGGCAATCGGCATGACAGCGCTTTCTCTGCAACTTCTGGTCCAGATCACAGACTCGCTGATCGGCTGGAAGGGGCACCCGCATGCAACCGGACCCGAGTGGAAAGAATAATGGATACAGGCACGATCGGCTTACTCTACGGCGGGACAACCCTGGTGCTGCTTTTTTCGGGCATGCCTATCGCTTTCGCGCTGGGTCTTTCTGCGTTTGGCTTCATCGTGGTATTCATGCCGGCACCGATGATCCATTACATGGCTGAAACCATCTTCTCCGAACTCGATAACTTCACCCTGCTGACCATCCCCCTGTTCGTGCTGATGGGCGCGGCGATCGGCAAAACCAGAGCCGGAGCGGATGTATACAACTCGCTGAACGCATGGATGTACAAAATCCCGGGCGGACTCGGACTGGCCAACGTGTTTGCCTGCGCGGTGTTCGCCGCCATGTGCGGCTCGAGCCCTGCGACCTGTTCCGCGATCGGCTCCTCGGGAATTCCGCAACTGGTCAAGCGCGGCTATTCGGAGGGCCTCGCCACCGGACTGATTGCCGCCGGCGGCACGCTGGGCATTCTGATCCCGCCTTCCATCACGCTGATTCTGTATGGCCTTGCTTCAGAGCAATCCATCGGCCGGTTGTTCATGGCCGGCATTGGCCCGGGCATACTATTGGTCGTGCTGTTCGCCTGCTGGGTGATGTTCAAGTACAGCCTGGAACGCAAATCAGCCTTCGCGGCAGTTGACCATGCCAGGCATGCGATCATGGAAAACGACCAGTTCAGCTGGCGCGACCGCATGGAATCCCTGCCCCGTCTGCTGCCCTTCCTGGTCCTGATTGCCGTGATCATGATCGCCTTGTACGGCGGCCTGGCCACACCTTCGGAAGTGGCCGGCATCGGTGCCGCCGGCGCGCTCATCATGGTCATGACCCTCTACAAGTGCTGGCGGCGCGAGGATATCGTTGCCATTCTTTCCGGAACGGTTCGCGAAAGCACGATGATCATGATGATCATTGCCACTTCCGCACTGTTCACCTTCGTGATGAGCTACCTTGGCGTGACCCAGCAGGCCGCAACCTGGCTGGTCGGCTTGGGCCTGTCCAAATGGGCCTTCTTTTTTGGCGTTAACATTTTCATTGTCGTGCTGGGTTTCTTCCTGCCACCGGTGGCTATCATACTTATGGTCACGCCCATCATCCTGCCTTCCCTAAAGGCAATGGGGATCGACCTGGTCTGGTTCGGCGTCATCATGACCATACTCATGGAAATGGGGCTCATCCATCCGCCGGTCGGACTCAATCTGTTCGTAATCAACGGCATTGCACCGGACATCAAACTGAAAACCATCATCTGGGGAACCATGCCGTTTATCGGGCTGATGGTATTGGGCATTTTCATCCTGTGCATGGTTCCGGACATCGCCGTGTGGCTACCCAACCATTTTTACAAGGGCAGCTGACCCGAGTCTGGCGGCAGTTACTACCGGTAACAGGTTTTACTGCCATAGCCATGCTGCTTTGTGGCAAACTAGCGCCCGTTAAAACATATCCCCCCGCTGCCTTGCAACCTTACGAATTATTTATCGGACTGCGCTACACCCGAGCCAAGCGGCGCAACCATTTCATTTCCTTCATTTCGCTGATCTCCGTGCTGGGCATGGCACTGGGCGTGATGGCATTGATCGTCGTGCTGTCGGTGATGAACGGGTTCCAGAAAGAGATACGCACGCGCATGCTGGGCGCCACCCCGGACCTTGAGGTGGTTGCCGATGGCGGTCGGATAGCGAACTGGCGAGCCGTATACGACAAGGTCAGGCAGAATCCGCAAATCCAGGCCGCCGCACCATACGTGGGCGGACAAGGCATGCTGTCGTTCGGGCAAAACGTGCAAGGGGTGATGGTGCGCGGCATCGATCCGGTAGAGGAAGCCGCTGTCACCGCGCTGTCCAACAAAATGAAGTCAGGCTCATTGGCGGATTTGCGCAGCGGCGAATTCGGCATCGTGCTCGGCGTCGATCTGGCGCGCGCGCTCGGCGTGCAACCCGGCCAGAAGATCATGCTGATCGCCCCGCAAGGACAGATTACGCCCGCCGGAATGATGCCCCGGCTCAAACAGTTTCGCGTGGCGGGCATCTTCGAGATCGGCATGGCACCCTACGACGACAACCTGGCGCTGATCAACATGAACGACGCGCAGAAGCTGTTCCAAATGGGCGATGCGGTAACCGGCATCAGCGCCAAGGTGCGCAATATCGATCTTGCACCGGAAGTCGCGAGCGCAATACAGCGCCAGTTGCCCGACAATCTTTATGCGAACGACTGGACGCACCAGAACAGCAACTACTTCCGCGCAGTGGCCATGGAAAAGCGCATGATGTTCATCATTTTGTCGCTGATCGTCGCGGTGGCCGCATTCAACATCGTGTCGACGCTGGTGATGGCGGTTACCGACAAACAATCCGATATCGCGATCCTGCGCACGCTGGGCGCTTCGCCGCGCAGCATCATGAAAATTTTCATCGTGCAGGGTATCGTGATTGGCGTGTTCGGCACCCTGCTCGGCGCCGTCAGCGGTGTCGTCATTGCGCTGAACCTGGATGTGATCATGCCGTTCATCGAACACCTGTTCGGCGTGCATTTTCTTGCCAAGGATGTGTACTACATCAACGAACTGCCTTCCGACCTGCGCTACCACGAAGTGATCGTGGTCACCAGCGTCTCTTTCCTGATCAGCCTGCTCGCCACACTCTATCCCAGCTATCGGGCATCGCAAACGCAACCGGCGGAGGCGTTGCGCTATGAGTGAGCGTGAGGATAAAGCCACAGGCTTTGGGCACCCGTCGGCCTCCCCGCTGCGGGGAAACACCGCCACTGGAACCGTGATCTCCTGCCGCGATCTGAGCAAGACATTCACACTGGGCATGGCGGAAGTGGCGGTGCTGAAGGGTGTCAACCTCGATGTGCAACGCGGCGAGCGCATCGCCATCGTCGGCGCATCGGGTTCGGGCAAGAGCACGCTGTTGCACCTGCTTGGCGGCCTGGACAATGCCAGTGCCGGCAGCGTGCAGATACTCGGGCAGGATGTGCATAAAATGAATGAAACGCAGCGCGGCGAATTGCGCAACCGTTCACTGGGTTTCGTCTACCAGTTCCATCATCTGCTGCCGGAATTTACCGCACTGGAAAACGTCGCGATGCCGCTGCTGATACGCGGGATGAAACGCGCGGAAGCTGCCCCGATCGCGGCCGCGATGCTGGAACAGGTCGGGTTGGCACAACGCCTGGAACATCACCCTTCCGAATTGTCGGGCGGCGAACGCCAGCGCACTGCGGTGGCGCGCGCACTGGTCACTGAACCCGCATGCGTGCTGGCCGACGAACCGACCGGCAACCTCGACCGCGGCAGCGCGCAGGCGTTATTCGACCTGATGCAGCAACTCAATGAAAAGCTCAACACCAGTTTCATCGTGGTCACCCACGATATTCAACTGGCAAAGCGCATGCAGCGTATGCTGCGTCTGGAGGATGGCCTGTTGCAACCCGGGTAGACAATCCGGAAAATAGTACCGTGCCAACGATGAATGAAATATTTACTTGATCAACGAGGAGGAATGAAAATGCGATTTACAAAATTGATGTTGGTTATGACGGTGGTAGCGCCGCTGATTGTCGGCTTGGGTGGATGCACCAGCATGATGATCGGAGAACGCGCCGGCTCGGACCGGGTGTCACTGGCTGATGCAAGCCAGGTTGGCGGCTGCCAGTCCAAAGGTCAAACCATCGTCAGCGTGGTGGCCAAGGTCGGGTTTATCAAGCGCCTTCCGGAAGCGGTGGAAGCCGATTTGTACCAGCTGGCACGTAACAATGCCGTCGATGCCGGTGCGGATACCCTGGTGAAGGGCGAATCAAAGGAGTTCGGCCAGCGCACTTTTGCCATGTATAAATGCCGTCCGGGTTCTTGATCGCAACATTCGCCGTTGGATTTCTGCAATTGGCGCACCCGGCATCACGCTAATGTGATGATCCGGCTAAATGCAATCGGTTACAGTTCGGGCGAAAAAGACTCATGGAGGAGTCTTAACAAGGCTGTCCAGTGACGTTCGGCGGCGGTTCGGTCGTATGCAGGATGGTCCGGAACCGCGAAACCGTGGCGTGCACCGGAGTAAATCTCGATCAGGTGTTCCACGCCTGCCCCGGTCAATGCCTGTTCCAGCCGGCCTTGCTGTTCATCGTTAAACGACTTGTCCTCGACTGCGCCGCCGATATAAACGCGTCCTGAAATATTTTTCACGAAACGATGGGGGCTGTCCGGCTGGTCGGTGGCCAGATTGCTGCCATGGAACGATGCAACCGCCGCAAAACGGCCGGGAAACGCGCCGGCTGAGTTCAATGAAACATTTCCGCCCATACAATAGCCGGTCGTAGCGAACCGCTCCCCCTTGACCTCGGGCCGGGCCCGCAGGAATTCGATGAATGCCCCCGCGTCTGTAACCTTGTGATCGCGATTGAGGCTGGTGACGAGCTTCATGAATTCTTCGCGCAGTTTCGGATCGGCCACAATCCGGGACGGGATCATGGGCGCATAACGCCCGATTCGGTAATAGAGATCGGGCAGCAACACCAGATATCCGCTATCAGCCAGGCGCTGGGCCATTTCCCACATCACCGGACGGATACCAAAACCATCCATGAAGAAAATCACGGCCGGCCAGGGGCCTGGTGTGTCGCTGGGGGTAAACACCGAAGCCGGGCAGACTCCATCGCGGGTCTTGATCGTTACGTCAAGGCGGGACATGGTCAGATTCCTTAAAAGTATAGTGGTTCGATTAAGCCGGGGGATGCGCATCGCATCTTCAGCCATCATGTTAATGCATTGGCTGCGCTCATGATGCCAGCCAAACTGGAAATGCTTGCGGATATCGGCACAGCCATTCCGGCACAACTCGGGCGTGATCATATCATTCGGACCTGCGCTGTTTTCTCGCCTGCCATCTGAGCATCACCACCACACGCCACACCACGCGCACTGCAAAATATCCGGTGATGGCCAGAATCAGCCCGAGCAGGGGCAAGCCTATCAGCAACGGTTTGCCGAGCATTTGCATCAATGCCCACAATTCCGAGGGCCAGTTCTGCCAATGAATTTGCGGAAAAACCAGATGGTTCACCACTGTGCCGCTGTGTATCCCGCTGAACCATGCACCCAGTTCATACGCCGCCACATAGATCGGCAGGATGGTGAACGGGTTGGTGTAAAGCGTGGTGAGCGCCGCTACCGGCAGATTGACGCGCAGCAACACGGACAGCAGCGCTG
>Ga0307375_10001625_pt1 | contig 24211 bp, 20 predicted proteins | sample TR1MG_FD_202531 | JGI IMG/M metagenome (GOLD analysis project Ga0307375, IMG submission 202531) | Soil microbial communities from Risofladan, Vaasa, Finland - TR-1 | ecosystem: Environmental > Terrestrial > Soil > Coastal area > Acid sulfate soil | place: Finland: Risofladan, Vaasa | collected...
CCACCCAAACCACCGTTAAGGTTCGTAATTCCGTTCATCCCGCTCAACTCCCTTCTCTTCGTGACAATATTAATGATACCTGAAATACCCTCGGGATCATACTTGGCGGACGGATTGGTGATAATTTCAATCCTGTCAATCGTGCTGGCGGGTATCTGTTGCAATGCTTCATTTGACTCCAAAACTGTTGGACGATTGTTGATAAGAACAGTGAAGCTCTGGCTTCCACGCAAACTAACATTACCTTCAACATCAACATCAACCGATGGAACATTTTGCAATACATCAACCGCGGAGCCTGATAAGCTCGCATATTCTTTACTTACATTAACCACCTTCTTATCAATCTTAAACTCTATTGGTAGTTTTTCCTCTACAACCTCAACTCCCTCTATTTCAATCAACCTCGGTTCCAACTCTATCTTTCCAAGATTTGCAAACATTTTGTCTGTTTTAAGATCGATAGGTTCTATAGTTTTTATGTGATACCCCATAAACTTAGCCTTCAAAGTGTAGATGGCTGGTTTTATACCTTTCAGTACAAAATTTCCTTCCTTGTTCGTAATCGTCCCTGTAACCTGTTTTCCGTTTTCTTTATCATACAAAACGATGTTTACATATTCCATGGGCTTCTTAAGGTCTGAACTCACAATATTTCCACTTATTATCCCTCCGGATTTTTGCTCTTGTTGTTCCTGTGCCATTCCATAGCTGGGAAACACCAAAAGAAAACTTACTATAACAAAGAAATGTTTTTTCATCTCCTCCCCCTTATATTTCTATGGTAAACCACATAAACAGAAATTCCAATTTTCTCCCTCTCGCACACATCGAATTCCAGCTGTCATACTATGAAGTCAATCTATCTACATATGTCTACATCAAAACGAAGAAAAGATACTAAAGTTCCTTCCAAATTGAAAAATGTGATATCTAACCTTTTAGATCTAATGTATAGAATAAACTATTCGGACTTTTATCTTGGGGTAGCATCCGGAAGTCCTCCATCGACAGGGAGCGTTGCGCCAGTCGTAGGAGTTTGATGTGTTGCAAAAAATAGAACTGCATTCGCCACATGTGTTGCAGTTATTTTTGCTTTCAGCAGATTCCTGTTTTGATAGTATTCTTCGAGTTGTTTTTCATCTAAACCTCGTGCACGCATACGGTTCGGTCCTACTTCTGCCCATAAACCGGATTTTCTCTTTCCATGTGCGAACACCCCATCCGGGGAAACCATATTAACACGCACTCCCATCTCTGCAAGTTCAAGACTCGCAATACGGGCAAGCTGATACGCTGCTGCCTTTGTAGCGCTGTATGCACCGAATTTTGCACCCGGGGCAAAAACATTTTTAGTCGATATCAGAACAATATCCCCACCTGTTCCTTGAATCTTGAAAAACCGTGAAATTTCAGAAAGGATGTTCAGTGTCCCTTCAATATTCACCTGCTCGAGTTTTCGAAAAGTAGTCAAATCAAGGGTTTCAAGTGGTGATACATAGGCAATACCGGCATTCAAAACCACGATATCAACACCACCCCATTCGGCAATAACTGAATTAATACCTCTTTCAACCGACTCGGATTCAGTTACATCAAGTGGAACTCCAATAATCCGATTTTCATAGTTCTTCCTGAATTCTTCTACAAGCGAATTCAGGGATTCACCTGCCAAGTCTGTAGCTGCAACATGGCATCCATTTTGAAGCAGCCCCTCGCAAATTCCTGCTCCTATTGCTCCTGCTGCCCCTGTGACAAGGGCAACCTGACGCTTTAATGGAAGTTCCGATTCCCGTTTGAGTTTCATATGTTGAAGAGAAAAGTATTCCATATCGAAGATATGCTGCTCGTTTAGTCCTTCATACTTTCCTGTCTGTGCAATCCTCATCTTGGTAGATATAGTTTGTTCGGTTATATCCTTTACGATATCGGCTTCAACAACATCCGTGCCTGCACATACTGCACCTATCCCGGGGATAAGAACCACCCGCGGTATAGAATCAAAACGATTGAGTTCAGACTTCGATTTTCTTGAATAATGTTTAAAATAGACATCATATTTCCTTGCATACTTCTTTAGTGCATCAGAAATTTGTTTCCTTAATTTCTTCTCATTATCATACTTCGGGGCATCTATCCACATTGGAAATGCTTTAGTTCTTATCAAATGGTCAGCAGTCAACGGTGGTGTCAAAGCAATTTCCTTTCCCTGTTCCGAATCAACAAGAGCAAACACCTTTTTTCTTATTAGCGGTCGTATGATAAATCGCCTGTATGGCAGGTCAGCATTTTTGGTTGGAATAGCCAAGAGTCCTCTGAGGACTGGTGCGACTTTAAGATATCGTTCCCTTGCTTCTGAAACCGAAGTGGAAATTGCGATTTTTAAAGATTTTATACCGTTTTTTTGTAGATACCGCTCTGCTTTGGTAACAAGTTCAATAGTTTTTTCATAGGATTCCCGAGCCGTTTCACCCCAGGTAATTAATCCATGTTTCATCAAAACCATTCCTTTGCTCGCAGGCGAAGCTTCGTATGCATCTGTTACTGCTTTTGCAAGGACAAATCCTGGCTTTTTATAATCCAATATAATTACATCATTCCCCAGTGCATCATTGACGAATTTTGCACCTTTGGCCTGGTTGGTTAACGCTAATATTGAGTCAGCATGTGTGTGGTCAATGTATTTTGGGGGAATGAAGGCATGCATCAATGTTTCGATTGACGGTGGTTTCGCTTGTGCATTAAAACGGTGTGTTAGCAATTCATTTACCAAAGTCTCATCCGAGATATCCGATAAGATTTTTAGATTTAAAAGATATTCAAGGTCGAGTCCAGTATGTTCTTGTGGCTTAATATCTTGAAGATTTAAACCGGATGCCTTAACAAAGATTACAGGTATGCGTTTGCCAAGAATGTTCGTAAATACCGTTTTGACAGATGTATTACCCCCACCATAAAGCACAAGCTCTTTTTCTTCTCCGATTAACCTGCTCGTGTATGTACGAAGCACAAGGTTTTTTCCATATTTTTTTCTGTACTTTGTTATGAATCCATTTGCTTTATTTGGTGACCATCTGTTTTTCATAGTTTCTCCTGATTGGACTCAAAGAAAGGGAACCCTTTCACTCTTAGATGCACAACAAGAATCACAATAATCTCAACATCATCAAGCATTTGCATCGATATCTTTTTTTATTTTCCTTTCAATTCTTGATAAACATCATAAGCATCTTCAGGTGAGAAATTTTCATGAACAATCTTTCGCACTGCCTGAATCATTGCTATGGGTGCTTCGGATTGAAAGATATTCCGACCCATATCAACACCGCAGGCACCCTGCTCTATCGCATTATGAGCCATCTTCAGTGCATCGAGTTCCGGAAGTTTTTTTCCACCGGCTATAACGATGGGGACAGGGCAGGAGGCTGTAACCGTTTCAAACCCATCAGGCATATAGTATGTCTTAACATACGAGGCGCCTAACTCTGCACATATTCTTGTTGCCAAACGCATATATTTTACATCCCTCACCATTTGTTTTCCCACAGCAGTTACACCAAGAACAGGTATCCCATAACGATTCCCCATATCTACAAGTCTTGTCATATTGTTAATCGATTTTGTTTCATACTCTCCACCAATAAATACCTGAACAGCAAGTGCGGCAACATTTAAACGGATTGCATCTTCAATATCAACTGCAATTTCCTCGTTAGAGAGTTCTTTGAGTATGCTTGGACCTCCACTTGCTCTAAGCACCACACCTTTTGTAAACGTTGGAGCAATAGTGCTACGCAAGATACCTCTTGTGCACATAAGCGTGTCAGCATATTGGAGCAATGGCACTATGGTTATGTCGATTCTCTCCAGTCCAGCAGTTGGACCGAGGAAGTAGCCATGGTCAACGGCAAGCATTACCGTGCGGTTTGTCTCAGGGTTAAAAATATTGGATAATCTATTCTTCATACCCCAACCCAGTGAATTTGAACCTTTTAGCGAGAAAACCTTGTTCTTAACAGGAACATCAAAATGATAGTTATGTGTCTCCAAACTAGTATCCTTATCTGCCATAGTCGTTCTCCTTTCCAATTTTTCTATTGTTATTTGACAGTTTAATTTGTCATTCTTTTACATCGTTTATGAATATATAACAAAGAAATTGAAAAGTCAAGAAATACATATTCAAAAACTGAATGGGATTAGCGTTCTTCAATTTGATTTCACGCAGTCCAGAGAAATTTAGAGAAGTTAATCAGACCTTCTTCGCTCAATTCTATTCCTTCTTCTTCAAGCATTTTTTTCTGCAATTCATATCCGTTGCCAGGCTTCAAAGAAATGGCACCTTTACTATTTATAACGCGGTGCCAGGGTAGATTCTCCTTCCTGGAACATGAATGGAGTATGTATGCAACCTGACGCGCTCCACGCGGATTTCCAGCGGCAGCTGCAATCCGCCCATATGTTACTACTTTTCCTCGAGGGATATTTTTTATGATATCTATCACTCTCTCTTGAAAGGTCTTATTCATTAGTGAATGTTAATATCGCTTAGTTAGTTATTAGTTATTAGTTATTGGTTAATAGAAAAACCATTTGGATTGTTCTCTTGTTCTATTGACCATCGACAATTAACTATTAACTCTTCTTTGTCTTTCACCCTTCCGACGCTGCATTAAAGAGATAATTGCAGGAAGGAACAAAACTGTCGTAATAAAACAGGCTCCAACCCCTAAAAGCAACAATGCCCCAAGCCCGATAAATCCTCTGTATTTTGCTATCAACAAGGAACCAAATCCCACCATTGTCGTAAGAGAAGTCAACAGTATGGCTTTTCCCGTACTTCGCAGCACTTTCTTAGTTTTATTGAAACCTTCCACCCGATATCGATGTAGAAGGTGAACACCATCATCAATACCTATACCCACAATCATAGGAATTCCCATTACATTCACTACCGTGAATGCCAGTCCAAATGTCCTCAAAAGTCCTACCATCCAGATAGCCCCGGCAAGCAAAGGAATGATGCCAAGTAATGCCAGACGGAAAGAGCGAAAATCGAGCCATAAGAGCAATAGAACAATAACAACAGTTAAAATAGTCGCCCTTAATCCATCCCTGCCAATGTAATCAATGAGTCTCAGCATTACCAGAGGGGTTCCTGTTATCTTTGGGCTTATGCTTGCCATCTGTTCCGTGAAGGACCTGAGGGACTGAAAGTTCCATACCTGTCCCTTCGCATAGATTGTTACGAGAAAGTTGTCTCCCTTATTGTTCATAAAACGTCCTTTAATGCCTTCAGGTAGTTCTCTAAGCCTTATGATATTTGCATTAGACATACTAAGGAGTTTACTTCTCAGATTAGAAAAATAATAGTCCTGAAATCGATTTAAGCCGCTAACCGCAGACTTGCGATATTTGCCTATTTTATCGGCAAGTGCAATAATGTTGCTGCCGGATTTTCCTCCATTCTCATCACCGATAATGCTTCTGCATTTCTTATCGACCCTATCCTGTCCTCCCATAAATGCTGTTTGTGACAGCTCATATATGTTCATATCAAGTCTTTTCAATTGTTCAATAATAGCTTGTACATTTCTCTCTCTCAGGAGCAGTCCTTTTTTATTCGCTCTAATGTTATTATGTATTAATTGAACATATACTCTCCGCTTCAGTTGCTGCTCCAAAGGTGGACACCAGTCAGAGATATTCTCAACAAGACTCACAGAGGGCATTTCTTTTGTATCTTCAGCTATTTTGTATGATTCCTCAATTGAAGAAGTCGTGACCATTGCAAAGTCTGTACTCAAACTGAATGCATTGATCAATGTATCGTGAAGCGCAACAGATTTTATACCCCTCGGTTCAATATTCAGCATATTGGGGTCGAACTTCACATTTAGCATTTGATAGAAAAGTAAACCTGTCAATACAATGCCAATCAGTATATAGGCAAGAGGACGATGTCTAATGCTCTTACCCAGATTGCCCAAAGCGGTAAACTCAACATTTCTGGGCTTAAATGGTCTATGCGTAATCCTCAATGCCATTCTCTCTCGCGCGATAAGCAAGGCAGGTAAACCAGCAAGTGTTGTAAGCATTGCGCAGATAATACCAATACCCAGGATTATCCCCATCTCTTTTATTCCCCGGGACACTGAAATCACAAGCGTGAAAAATGCAGCAGCGGTAGTCACCCCACCCGTTATAATTCCTGAGCCGGAACGCAGCAAAGTCTGTTCCATTGCACTGACAGCATCTCTATCGATAGCACGGCGCTCGTTATACACTGAAATTATGTGAATCGAGAAATCAATTCCAAGCCCGATAAGGATTGCCGCAAACATTGCAGTCATCGGATTCAGCCTTCCCGGATATATAGAAATTACCCCTGCAGTAATGGCAACAGCAAGCAGGAGATTGAAACCTGCAAGAAGTGGTGCACTCCACATCCTGAAGCTAACCATAAAAAGAACCATTACCAGGACAAGAGCAATAATAAAAGTGTTTTTCAAATCCTTCATAACATATACATTTTCATCACGCTGCATTGGAACCATTCCGGTAAGCCCGGCGCGAACTTCCGGGAAATCCTTATTTGCAGCATTCAGAATAGTCTGCAAACTGTCTGTCGATTTAATACATTTTGCAACATCCATAACATTGAAAGTCGGTTTAACAAGAATGAGGAGAGTGTGCTTGTCCTGGGAGATAATGTATGGGTCGCCATAGAGGAGCTGGCTGCATGCAGTATCTGCCAATGCTTTATTTGCCTTTTCGGAATTACCAACAAACCTATCGAGTGTTTGTATCCAGAAAGCTAAACCATCGAGATATCTCACAGCATTTTCTTCCTTCTCTCCAGTGCTGAGTGCTTCCTCTTGCCCTATATATTCCGCTTCGAAGTTATCGTTGATATGCGTTAGCAAAGGTATGAGGTTTAAGTCTTTGAACATATCGACTGTTTTTTCAAGGTCCTCAGCCCTTGTGAGCATAAACCCATGATTAGCAATAAATTTCTCGTCAATCTTGAAATCAACACGGTCAACATATGTTTTAATATCTCTAATCTTCGGGACAACTGTATCGGCAAATCTTTTTATCTCGCTTTCAGTTCCCTGAAGTACAATAATGGAGTTTGAGGCGCTCTTGTATTCTTTTATAATCCTGTCGAATTCCTGCGCCATCTTATCATGCTCAGGAAGAAGGTCAGAATATCTCATATTCAGGTCTAAATTCTTAATCAGGAATAATGAAATTACGCTCAATAGTAGTATGCCGCCAATAACCCACCAGGGGTGCAGTGCTGCAAATCGCGCCCAGTTCTTAAGAATCTTTTCTTTCATTCAACCTTCCTTCCAATGCATCAAAAATATAGGGTTGCACGCAGGAGACCTCCATTACCAAGCGCTCTGCCGAATGCCTTTCCTTCTTTTCCCGTATAGAGATTAACCATTAAGGAGAGATTAATATTTTCAAAGAGACTATATTCAATGGTCGGAACAAAGACAGCGCTTCCATCGCTAATACTTGTTGCAATCGAAGTGCTTATGGTTAACAAATCAGTCGCAGGATACCGAAAATAACAAGCAATCTCATCTCTTGAAATGCTTCTTGTCTCTCCAGTCAAAAAACCCATCCAATCGTTCAGGTCATACCCTGTGTAATCTGCCTTTGCAAGAGAGTTTCTGTGGTATTCTATAAGTGTGTAAAATCCGGAATTCAATGTATAATCAGTTCCAAAAGTAAATTCATAAAAATCCTCGTCATAATCAAGGTAGTTGTAAGCCCCTTCAGCCCAAACTCCTAAACCAATTAACTCGCCTACGACATCCCCACCAAGCACCTTTTTTGACCCACGCCTGGTTTGAAAGTTGTAGAAATCAGTAATGCTATAATCCAGTTTACCTCCAATAACAGAAAAATCAAAATGACCAATTCCACACTTTATCCTCATAAACTTCCCTGAATGTTCCCAGTCCGCATTAATCGGTGAAACGAGCGCCATAACCTGAAATCTAGACTTCAAAGAAATGTCCATTCTGATTGCGTTATGACCGGGCTGTTCGTAAGTAGGGTCAAGCATATTCTTGACATTGAACACATCCGTAGGATTGAAAAAGTAGCCTGTCCCCATAGATATCTGTTGTTTCCCAATAGTAAGGGCAAAACGGTTAAATCCAATGCGTGCATATATATTGTCAGGATAGAAACTGTCTTCGTATGCAAACTGGAAGAGAGGATACATCTCGGTAGGAAGAGATGCGACAATTTTGTCAGGAAGAAACTCGAGTACATTCCAGTTTCTCTTTCCGCAATAAAGAAGATTAATGAAATCAGCACCGAATTCGGTATGCGCAACAGAAGTGCTTTTAAGGTCAATCCGTAGTTTTGAGGACTGAAACTGATAATAAACCTTATAAAGATACATACCTGTATATTGAGATTCGAGGTATCCGTAGATATCTACTGGCTGGGCATGTAAACCTGCAGTATTTTGCGGTAAAAATACTATTTCGAACAATAACAAAAACGCCCATTTCATTGCTGCATCCCCATTTCTGTGAACAGGTCATCGGACAGTTTGATATTATAGGTTATGTTCAATATTTCCATACTTGTTTGCGTATTATCGAGTTTGTTATACATTACGAATTTCATCGGTGTAAATATTCCATCAATTACTCTTATATCTCTGCAAATAAGCTCTTTCTCGAGAAGTTCAATGTACTTCTTATGAAAATAATCAATAACAACAGGAACAAAAGACTTTTTGTCTACCCAAGCGATAATCTTTGAATAATCTGCCGAGCTTTTTGATTTGGGTGTCAATTTTATCTTGTAACATAAATGGTGCTCTTTCTTCTCGTCATTTAACCTCACTGCATTATATTCTTCAATAAAAGTATTCGATGCCCCCATATCCTCATAGGAAAAATCACTTCCCTCCAATTTCTGTTTCCTTGCATGTGTTGCCAGTTTCCTAATACGTTTCGTGCGTGGGAAGTATGTCCAGATATCGTTTGCATTGTTTTTCAAAAGAATTGCCTGTCCTTTTAGCCTTGTTGGTTCAATGTATTTCAAAAGGGTTTTCTCACCATGATTTTTGCTGGAGGTTTCATAGACAAAGTCCCTGTCTTCGCCAGTACTCGTAACAATCGTCATTTTCATTTTCCCTTGCGACTGTTCCGGATTCATGGTTTTGGTCAATGTGTTAATGATTTCATCTGCGGTTAAATCCTCTGCATATAGATTTGCACTACAAAGAAACAATACACTTATGCATAATGCTAAAGTTGTTTTGTTTAGGAATCTATCCATTTCTGCTCCCTTCTCACAATTTGCTGCAAAAAGTTGACCACACTATTGGTGCAGCAATACTTTCAGTTCATTTATTGACTGTTTAACAGTCTATGAAAGTATGATATTTTTCGTCCCGTCTGTCAAGTTTTTTTTTGACTGTCGCATATTTTGGGAAATAAGCAACGGTGTCAATGGAGCTTTTCATTAGCCCCACTGACACCGTCCTATCAAGAAAATAAGTGCTTCTCGTAGTTCTTACTTATCTCTGCTTGTTTGCAATAGAACTGAAAACGATTCGAAGTGCAGCCCTGTCCCTATTGAAGAAGTGCTTCTAATTATTCTTATCATTTTTATCGCCTCCTTTAAGATTTAACTGTTTCTTTCTAATACCTTTGACACCGTACAAATACACATTTGTCAGTGTTTCCGCATACTTATTATAAAAGATGTCTCCACGAGGTGAAGAACTATTTTCCAATTTTTCTCCATCAGAAAACCTGGATTTAGCACTCGTTTGAATTACGTGCTCTTTAACATACTTCGATTGAAAGTGTGAAAGGATAATTGCTGTTAAGGCTCCACGAAAGACGCTCATTTGAATATCATCATCTGCATCTAATCCAAGACTTATGAAAAACTGATTCATAACTCTTCTGTTTTCCAATTCCCACTTATTCTTGAGGTCTGCAATTCTTGGCATATCAAGCGGCATTACATCAAGTGCAACAATAGCAACTTCCGTATTCTCTCTGAAAAATCTTATTATGATATCGACAATGGTTCTCACACGTTTCTCAATACTGCTTTTCCCATCCATAATATGACCTACAGCACTGTAATACTTTTCATAAGCTTCATTAATTATCGCCTTTAGTATTCCAATTTTTCCGCCATAATAGTAGTTTATCATAGAAATGTTGATATTCGCTTTCTTTGCGATTCTTCTTATGCTGGTAGCGGCAAAACCTTTCATGGCAAAGAGTGATAGTGCGGCTTTGAATATTCTTTCTTTTGCATCCATCTTCTTTTTGCCTTTCAACTCTCCTCCTCCTATTTTAATTCCTTTCTCAATCGTTTGTTTTAGTCAATCGTTCGTTTGATTATAATATAATACACAAATCCCTATTTGTCAAGTCTTTTTTCGAAAATCTTTGGTTTTTTGGATTACTTAGATTTCAATTGATTACACTAATATCAAATAAATTAGAAACCTATAAAGAATACTCATTCCTTAACATAGACAACAATCGTATCCATTACCGTTGCACCTATTACCCCTATTGCCCTTTCATCGTCAATCTCGTCAAAATTCCCCCAAGCTTTCGATGCGTTATAGCAATGCTCATCCATTCCCATTACAGAGACAGTGTAAAGAGTATCCGTTTCCTGAAAAAGCTGCCGGGCATAGAAAATACCCAGCAAAGTATCTGATGTAGCCATTGGAAACATAATACTATCAGCAAACCCGGTAGGATACGCATTAATATAGTAATTGTTTTTATAGCATCCCGAGCAGTTGTTCCAGATGAGCATTGGCGGGTTGCCGAGCGAAATTGTATCAAAATCTGCTGGCGTATAGATGTGAAGTGAACCAGGAACTATTACTTCCTGTGAGATAGTATCTCCCTTAATGGCAATATTTACAATGTAGGTCATATTGGGCCTTACCCATAGTGAATCATCGCTCAGGTATGTGCCCGTTGTCTCGGATTCAGAGAATGTGAATATATTGCTGTCTTTGTCAACAACAAAAATGTCTGCTCCCGATATTCCTGTTAATTCTTCATTTACAGATTGGTCTAATCTGTAAGTGGAATCAACGTATGCCTTCTGCCAGGGCATCGGCAATCTCAAATTAAGATTTATAACATATTTATGTTCGAAAGGTGCTTCAGTCACACTGCACGATGCGAACAAAACACACAAAAGCAAAATAACCAAAAAATATTTTTTCATCATTCTCTCCATTAGAACCTATAAACAAGTTCAATAGATGGTATTATAGGCAGCATATAGAAAGGTTTCTTGACCGGGGGCTCCTTGTCATAATCATAATAATAGAAAAACACATTCCTTCTGTTCAGTACATTAAACACGCTGACTTTCAAGTCCAGTTCATTATTCCCGAAGTAAAATACCTTGCTTGAACTTATATCAAGCCTCAAATAGGGGGGATACCTTACCTGGTTCTTTTTGCCTTCAAGTTCTACCCATAAAGGATCTGTATCATCGTAAGGCAGGCTCGGTCTTCTATATCGAAAACGCGCAAGTGCGCTTGTGTAAGGATTCCCTGTCGAGAATGTTAATTGAGCACCCACATCCCAACTTTTGGGTAAAGTTCCAAGAAACATCAGATGAAGATTGTGCCTTCTATCCCATTCAGTTGGATATGTATAGTCACCAAAAGTAGCATCTGTATTAAGAAATGTGTAAGACAGCCAGCCCCGGAATCTACCCATCTCCTTTTTTAAAAGAGCGTCCAATCCGTATGCTTTTCCATACCCGGATTCCAACATCGTTTTATAATACACTTCTTCGTTTTCAATGTCTATATTTTCCAAATCCCGCATCTGCAGCAGATGATTGTACTTTCTGTAATATGTCTCAAGGGAAAAATAAAATTTGTCTGTAAACCATCCTTCACAACCCAGGTTAAAATGGTGTGCAACCTCGGGGTCGTACTGTCCACCAAGTGGAATCCAGTAATAAACTGGAAAAGAAGAGCCCATAATCACCGAGCCACCTGGAACAACATATTGATGGAAATTTCCAATGGATGTTGTTACCGCTAAAACATCGGAAATGAAATATTTGGTTGCCAACCTGTAAGCACCGAAAACATCTGTATTACAAACATTGACTTTTGCAGTCTCCGAATGATAATGCGTTAGAGAAACTCCACCTCTTAAAAGTAGTTTTTTTACGGGCGCATACTGATCTTCAATATACATCATTCCCCGATTGCTCCAGATGTCATCGTATTTATAGTTGTAGCCCATTTGCAAATTGCTCTCATAATCGAATGGTCTGTAGTTCTCTCCAATCCCAAAAGTTATTTTGTGACCAGCGAATTTTCTTGAATAGTCTACTCCAAATGTTCCCACATTTATGGTACCACTTGTTATGAACAGTGTATCCATAATTCTGATGTTGAAATTGTGGTTACTCCATCCAGTTGAGAAATGTAGTAAACCATCATCAGCAAAGGAATGGAACAGATTCAACGCACCAACCCTATTCCCCCAATCAAACCCGACTATTTTTATTGAAGAATTATCTTCATCGCGAACATCAAGAAAATCTTTTCCCATATATCCGCTCAAGATTGCAGTCCAATCTCCAATTCGTGTTTCCGTATGCATATATCCATCATAGAAATAGTATGGGAGGTCTGTATGAAAGAGAGCAAGTAGTTTGTCCATATATGTTCTCCTTGCCGTTAGAAGAAAATTAGTATTGAGTGACTGAATCGGACTTCCAATGGTCAATCCACTTGACAAAGGGCTTAAAGAAACTACCCCGGTTAAACCCTTTATTTCTTGTCCAACTCCTCTGGTCTTAATGTCAAGCACACTTGAAAGAGAAGCATCATGTTTAACCGGAATGCCACTGGCAAGCAATTCTGCATTTCTTATAGCATTTACATTAAAAGCAGATACAAGGCCAAAAAGGTGCGATGGATTCAGAAGTGGAATATCATCTATCAGAACTTGATTCTGGTCTGGACCACCTCCTCTGACTGAGATATCCGTCGAAAAATCACTGGATTTCGTAACACCTGGCAACATTTCTATCGTCCGCATCAGATCACTTTCTATAAAAGAGGGCAGTAGCTTTAATTCCTTCTGCGATATGGATGTTGGTGTAATGGAAGCGGATTCCTTGAACCTCTCTCTCTTGGCAGAAACAATTATTCCCTGAATCTTCAATGTCTCCATACGCATGGCTATATTGACAGTAATGCTGTTTTCCTTATCGAACCGAATCCTCTTCTCTGCTTTCTTATAACCCATCATCGAATAAACAATATCAAAGTTTTCAATACTATCGGGGACTTGCAGCGTGTAAAATCCTTTATCATCCGTCACCGTTCCAATACCAGTCCCCTTAATAATTATATTTACAAAGGGTAATGGTTCCTTGGAATACGCATCATATACCCTGCCTTTTACTTCATTACTTCCCATGGTCGCAAAAAGTATACTCAAAACAAGATTCCCTATCATTTACTAAGAATCCTCCTTTAGGAAATAATTAATACATAACAATATGTTGCCAGAAAGATAGCCTAAAATGAACACTTTTTCAAGTGTTAAATTTCCAAGCTATCTTTATTACTATACGCAAAAGTTAAAAAAAAGTTACTGGAAAATCTGCATTAAAGCAAACGCTCGAGGGACTTGTCCCTTGAGCGTTTCTAAAACTACTCAAATGAATAAATTAGGTTTACCGTTGCGCAGAGTTTAACAGCCTTGGCATTTGAAGACTTTGGACCCTCGGGAAGGATTTCACTCTGATTACCGGTATTTGAGCAACTATTATCATAGGGATAAGATTGATAGAAGTATGTCATTTCTTTAAGTTTTACATCCAAAATCTTTGCAATTCCCTCAGCTTCTTTTTTTGCATCTTTAATCGCATCGACAAGCAGTTTTTCGTCCATCTTTTCATAATTGGTGATACCAAAAACTGCGACCGGATTATACCCGTAATAACTGATGGTCTTGGATAACTCACCGTTAATTCTGCCCGCACCTGGAGATGATGATGCCGCATAAGGCGTTACGGTAGTTCTGGAAACAGCCTGAGCAATACTGAAGACCTTTTCTTTCAACTTCTCTGGTTTCATCTTGTCAATATTGGGTATAGTTAACACCACGATATTACTAACCCCGAATATTGCAGCCTCACCAGCACCATAAGATTCCGCCTTAAATAATTGACCATCCAACACCTTTATCCATTCACGACGAATCCCCAACTTTTCAAGCTTCTTGATCGTGTTCTCTACCTTTGTCATATTTTCACTGTATGCATCATCTATAATCGGAGCAGTTGTTGATATGTCCATAGGGAAGTATGCAACATCTGGTCTTACACTAATCTCCGCTTTACCATACACAGTGATTGTTTTGTTCACAGAATTACAACTACTGGTCTCGGCAAAAGCGCAAACAGGCATAATAACGACTACTGCGAGTACAAAAACACAAAGAGCTTTACCCACATTCCTATCTTTAAGAAATTTGTACATGTCAACCTCCTTTCTTCAATGGTTAATTTTTAAGATACCTTGCATTATGTAAACGAAAATGAAACTCTCATTTCATTTTGCGATTACATAACATATACAAACCAACCCACAACATATTCCATTCGATTTCTTTGTTGTCTTGAATACAAGAAAGTCGCGATACTCTGAAATTTCCTGTATTCCTTTTACATCGTTAAACCCATCTCGGAATAACTTTGTCAATACAGGTTCCTTTCTCTTCCGATGGTTGTCCGGGCCCCAATGTCCGGGATATACCTCTGTCTCATCAGGTAACTTCAGCAACTTCTCCTTTATGCTCCTGAAAAAAGAACATCACCAGCAAGGAAACAATAACTACCTGGTGTATGTCCGGGTGTATGAATGACCTTAATCCGCTCTTTCCTAAATTCGATCACCTGACCGTCCTTCAGTTCTATTTCACAATGCTCTTTTCCATCAAGCGGATGGACTGCTACCTGTGCACCGGTTTCTTCTTTAACCTCCCGTAGTGCTCCTGTATGGTCGGGATGACCATGGGTTAAAAGAATCAATTCTATTCCCAGCCCTTTTGCCTTTTCGATAATCCTATCCGCTTCATCTCCAGGATCTACAATAATCCCTGAATTCCCCGATTTTAATATATAGCAGTTTGTTCTTAGAGCACCAACAATGACCCGGTCAAATTCCATAGTCGAACAATACTAGATTTATACCATATGTCAAGTGCACGTTTTATTTCCCAAAGCCGTTGTCAGCGATCTGTTTCCAGATTTTGAGCGCAGCTTCCTCTTTTGCCTGTGCTTTCGACAATCGAACTACTGCCTCTTTTCGCATCTCGGGAGACCAGTCATCACGATTTTTCATATTAAATTCGTACACTATGATGTCTTTGGATGGTTTCAACAGCTCTGATTCTTCGCGGTAGAGCTTTGCGAGGACTTTTAGTTTTTTACTCAATTCAGGGAAGCTCTTTGTAATCTGCTCGAGATACTCGGTAGCATCTTCTCTGTCATCAATCAGTCGGTCATATATCCAAGCATTGGTGTGGCTTGCAGTTATGTATTTTGCGCTGTCCATAGCCGCAAAGTCCTCGGTCTTCAATCGCTTTAACCACAGGGCAAAACCAGCGAGTCCAGAGGCATATTTGTCGTACTCAGGAGTGGTCAGATTCTCAAGTGCAATTACGAACGACCTCCTGTAGTTATCTATATCAGTAGGCATCTCCTTCTTCTCATCAATAAAGTAAACTACCCAGGGGAATTTGTCTGCAATGTCGTAGCCTCCTCGTCTATCAAAGTAGGTGCGGCAGAGTAGTTCCTTCCCTCCATCCTGGTATCCGGTTATAATGCCCCATTCCGGTGCTCCGATGAGTTCCGTAGCAAATACGGGCATTCCACGGTCAATGCTTTCCATAATTTCCTTCCTGAGTTCCTTCTGACCAGCACTGTCTTCTTTAGGTACAAATTTGAAATGACATTCGAGTCCAAGTGACTTGAGTGCCTCTTCGCCAGAGTTGTAGCCGCAGGTTGGGTCGGGTGAACTCGGACACCAGTCTTTGTGGAAGTGAAGTCGGAAAGCAGAGCCTGACACACCATTAAGATAGACATAGTCTTTGTCAATTCCAAGATGATTTGCAATAACCTCAAGAGCGGCATGGAAAGTGGCCGACTTGCCTGTTGACCAGTCAAGTTTCGGAATACCTTCGATAACCACTGCATCTTTTTTGTATTTGATTTCAGGCAACAATTCTTTCAAGTATATCCCCATCTGTCTAACGGGCAGTTTAAAAGTTAACTCTTTCCCATCTCTCTGAACCAGTATGTTCACAGAGTCTGATTCGACCTTGTTCTTGAGTTCATTGACTTCTTTTAAGGTCTTAACGGCTATGTCGTTGTATTTCAGGAATACATCGCCTTCCTTGATACCGGCTGACTCTGCTGGTGATTTTGCCACAACACTATAAACCACCAGTTTCGTAAATTCGATGGTTTCCTCAGGTTTACAGGCTCCATCACATAGAGCCAGCCCTGCAACTAATAGAACTAAAAGAACTAAATCCTTCACCTTACCTCCTTTGTTTCCTTTTTCCAGTTAAAATCCAAGCGAGAATTCCTTCAGCAAGTACTCGACGACGCTGGTTAATCTTTCTTTACGGGGGCAGGCATTAAAACTTCCACTCCACAACCATTCACAGCCTGCTCCGTCACCCTTTTGAATAGAAGTAAACCTGTCGATGATGAAATCTGCACCTGCACGACCACCTTCCCATCCGATTCCTCATTGTTTTGAATTGAAATAAGTCTGTCAATGTTGAAGCTTCCTCACACAACCGATCACCTCCCGCTCCTTCATTGTCCCGAATAGAAGTAAGTTTGACAATGCTAAATTGTTCGATTATCAAATCCACAACATCCTTCCACCCGCTTCTTTCCATCGTCCTCTCCACTTGACCAGAAGATACAGAAGACCATCACTGTCAATTGCTTGATCATGACTAACCAATACAATACTGACCTTCCTGAAGAAATAGAAGGAACAATCTAAAAAAGCAATGTATGGAAGGACTGAGCCACCATGTCCCGAGTAAGTCGGAGAATACTTTGAAACATGCTGCTTGCCAAAAATATAATTCCATAATCTCATTTGCTTTTCATTCAAGACGATGACATGCTTATCAAAATTACCAAATTCCTCTCTTCCATCGAAAAAATGTATCATACCAAAATCAAATATTTAACCATTTTCTTGCAAAAAGAGATAGCCTGGTTTTATTCAATAGAAAAATGAATATAGTTAATCTCTAGTTCTTAAGAGCATCCTCAAACTTTTTAAATTGTTTCTTGTAAAACTCATCATTCGGTTCTTTTTCCAATGCTTTTTTCTCGTAGTAAATAGCCTTTTCAAAATCACCTACTACATAATAGGCTTCAGCAAGGGTATCCATAATATTGGCTTCTTCTGGCGCAAGTGCATGTGCTTTCTTTGCTGCCTGGAGAGTCTCCTCAGGATACTTCTTTCTTAAAGCAAATTCCCAGGCGAGATTATTATAGACTTCAGGGTCCTTTATATCACTACTAAGAGCCATTAAAAGAAGTGAATAGGTGGTCTTAAGAAAAACATCTGCCTTATCTTTTTCTTCATCTGCAAGACGAAGATATGCTGGTGCCATAAAAAGATATTTCCACATTTCGAATAAACGTCTTAATTCACCGACAGCTTCAGGATTGTCAACCACTTTCAAATCAACCAGCCTATCGTCAACACCCTGATATCCTCCTTTTTTTCTCATAACATAAAGAGCAGCGGATTGCTTTCCTCTTTTGTCACCACCTGCATTTTCACCTGCTTCGAGCGCTCGGAGCAATCTCTCTGCTAAAGGTCCCTCTGTTCTCTGAAAAACGGTGAACATACTGTCGACAACCTCCGGACCTGTCAAAATATTACCCTGTACAGAAACAAAGGGAGCAGTTTTGTGACCTGCCCACGCAAGGGTATTTTCCCCGGTATGTGCTGCTGATTTCCCATCGTTATCAACAATTCCAACCTGTCTCCTTTCAGGAATAGAGTCCTTCTTAAGAATCAATTCCAATACTTCATCTGCAGAGTTTCCCTTGGATAATATCTCCAAAGCCCATGGGCCAAAATATGGATTAGAATACGCCTGGGTTGCGACAGCCCCAACACCGGGCTTTATCCACGGAACAACATAACCTACATCCGGAACCTTCGATGCAACAGCAACACCCCACTCCTCTGTTTCAGGATCCATCGCTACAATTGAAAAGGTTGCATAGGTTGGAATAGAAAAGATTAACAACAAGAAAACAAACAAAAATCCCGGAAACATACACGAAGATATACAAGAGAACTTAGATTTTTCTTTTCCCATCATCACATCTCCTTTCTCAAGTTTTTTCAAGCTTCTTCCCCCTCGAATCCCCGATAATTATCTTATGTTCTGTTTTCATCTTTCAAAATGATACAACAAAAGTTTCCCGAATGCAAGGAATTTTTTTATGAAAAAGGGGACGGAAGAACTTGTAAAGTCACAGATTCAAGTCAACGATCCTGAATATTTGTATGAAGGGTCGAAGATGCTGAGTTAGAGCGAAGTACACCGTCCCCGATAATCGAAAAATCGAACACTTCGGGGGCAGCCCCCAAGGTCTTCGACTTTATGCTCACTTTTTTGAGTTAAACTCCAAAATTGTCAAGTATTTTTTTACTTTAACTCCAGAATTGTAATAAAACCTTATGCGGTTGACAAATTGAGATAACCCATAACTTGCATTTCTTATAACACTTGATTCGACAAAAGACAAAATTAGTTTTGATATATTACAAGACTAAGGATTCCTGGTTTCATCTTGCATATCCAATAAAAACGGTGGTTTTGAAAATGGGATGTGTCCCTAATTAATACAACAAAAACTTGCCAAAGGCAAGCGTTTTCTTAATTGAGGCCTAAATAGATTGTACTAAAAAAACAACTATCTACCTCTAAATTCCAGATTCCAGTTTACGCGCCGTAGCCTTGGCGAAGGAGTGCCTGCCACCATTTTGTTCGATTTTAATAATATCTTTGTCTCTGACCATTTTCAAAAATCAGCGCAAAAGAATGACTTTCCTCTTTGCTACAGGATAGGCATCAAGGGTACAAATCACAAAATATGTTCCAGGTGCCGCAAGGATTCCGTCCGTGCCCTTTCCGTTCCATAATACCTCAGATTGGTTTTCACGAAGAATTAAAGTCTGCACCAGTCTCCCTGAAATGTCAAATATCCGTATCCTCCCACTTGCCCTGGAATCTGAACGACTGAACCATATACCGTTTCTTGATGGATTCGGTTTAAGTGTAATCTCACAAATCTTCTTACGATGAAAAGTCTTTTCCTCAACCATTCCAGGTATATACTCATAAGCACCGATGTCATATCCAGCACCTTGCGGTCTGGGATTGCCGTCGTAATCCTCACTGGAAGCACTGTCAGGAGTCCCTGCATCAATGCAGAAACTACCTGCTAACAAGTGCAGGTCTTCACTATCCGGCTCTGCAAATCCTGGAATTGAATCTATGTTATTTGACTGTCCTGATGCAGCCTCCCACTCTGCAAGACTATTGTATGAAACACCGTTCCAACGATATTTAGCAGTCGGGTCCTCGGCATAGAAATCATTGTACTGGATAAAATGACCACTGTCACTAACAGCATCAGGAAAAACATTAATGCAGGCAAGTCCGAGATTGCAATCCATTGCATTGTTGATAACATAATCATTACCACCATCAATTATTGCCATTCCTGCCATTCCAAAATTGATACCACTGTTATGCCTGACGATGTTGTAACTCCCCCTGAGGGCAATGAAAGGTCCTCTTAAATAATCCGAGCCAGTTTGAAATCCTATGTTATTCTCCACAATACAGGAATCTGAATTATAGGTCAATGGTCCCAGCCACATATGGGCACCATTTCCTCCCAAACCATCACCTAAATCAATACTTGTAAATTTATTTCTTCGCACAATGTTTGAATGGGCTTGTGCCAACTCAATTCCACCGTGTCCATTATCCCAGAAGATACACTGCTCAATTACATTGTTTCTCGAATAACTCGTGAGATAAATGCCTGTGATAAAACTGCTATACAATTTTAAGTTTCTGAACTCGCAGTAATTTGAACCTATTGAATGAATGGCATTATCGTTGTAGTCGCGGAATGTTAAACCATCAACCACCTGATAATCTTCTCCTCCATCCAGATCAAACCCTTTCCTGAAACGACCAATGAGCATTTGATAGTTGTTCGGGTTATAACCCTGACCGAGATCACGAACATATACATACATTGTATAAGGTGGTCCCATACCGACCGAATCATTCATATAATACTCACCAGGAGAATCAACGTCTGCTATACCCGGAGACATTGCGTATCTCATCTTCGCACCATCTTGCAAAATGAGACCACCAAGATTGCCCGCAGGGTCCCTTGATGAAGAAAATCTTGGAGAAGGAGTGAAATTTACCGTTGCGCTGTACCTATTACCACTATCCTGCACCCAGATACTAACCTCTTCACCACCTTCGACTACGACATCTTCTCCGTTGTAATTCGTATAGGTTATTGGCTCAGTTAAGCTTCCGGAATTGACAGGATTTACACTCTCCTTATATACGCCTTCCATTATGAGGACTGAATCCCCCGCTATCATAGTAGTCGCAGCTTTGTTGATTGTTCGCCAGGGGTTACCGTATGTACCAAGAGAATCATTATTTCCCCAGGTAGCAACATAGTATGTTGTGCATCTTGCCGCAGATGTAAAAGCAAAAAAGAAAAGAATCAAATATTTCACCATTTAATCCTCCGCTCTCCTTAACAGCAATATTTTCTTTGACCCTGTATATTCGTCATTGTGCCTCATCCTGCAGAAATATATGCCTGAAGGGAGGGTTTTCCCTGAATTGTCATCTCCATTCCAGGAAACCCTATAATCTGTTTTAAGACGTTCACTTTTCAAAGGAAAAGTACAATATTCTTCATCGGATGTCAAGTGTTTTTCACGATCTTGTTTACCGTCGCACAAAATATCTCTTAAAACTATGATTACTGATATGTTTTACCAATCTTATGAGCATAAGCATTGCAATGATGGTAAATAGAATCCTTGCAAGTAAAATACCGCTCAATGACGCACCCATTGCCATCATCAGTATTGTATCTTCTATTAGACTGTGCGACATACCCATAAAGGAAAGCGAAAGAAAAACATCCTGTTTATTCAGCTTACCGGACCTTGCCTCATTTATGATTAATCCCCCACCATAGGCAAGTCCAAGAGTCATTCCAATAATCGTCAAGGGGGCAGCATCCTTACTCATTCCTATTATTCTCAATAAGGGTTTCAGCGCCCTATTAAGCCGTTCAACCACACCCAATACTTTCAGCACTCTCATTATTGAAATTAAAACGAAGATAATGATAAATATCATAGCATAATTCTTAAGTTGCCCAACTATCCAGGAAATAATCGAAGGGTCAATGATTCCCGGTTTCCATAGTATTCTCACCCGCGCCTGCAAGATGCTAAATCCATTATAGATATGATGAAGTATAAGCCCCAGCAGAAAAGCTGAAAAAACACGAAGAACAAACATAAACCAGAGTCGAACCCCAGCTTTCTGTGCAATGCGTAATTCAACCGGGAGCGAATGGGCTACAAGTATCATACTGCACAGTATGGTTACCTGAGCAATGGTAAATGGAATCGTCGTTGCCATAGTAAAAAAAACAATAATGCCTCCGTAGATGTTTGTAACCATAGCCGTTGCCCAGATAAGACCGCATTCCCCTGGTAATCCTACAATCTTCATAACTGGTCCGAGAAAACGCCCTATGATATCTATAACACCAAATTCCTCAAGTATCTTTACGACAATGCTAATTGGAATAATTATCCTTAGCAGTATAAAAACAGTGTGGAACACTTCTTTTAACGTATTCTTTACTTCAATCATAACCTTGTTCATAGTAGCAATTGTATCACATTAGCAAGAGTGAGTCAAGAATTCAGTTTCTATTTATCTTTCAAATTAAAATGCTTGACATACCTGAATTATTTATTATAATTGAAAATGCTCTTTCTAAGACAGACCCGTTGGAATCTTAGAATGGCTCACATGAGTATAGTAAAAATCGCGATTGTTTTGAAGAGAAAAGGAGTTCTCTAATGGAAAATAAGAGATCGGACTTTATCCGAGACATTATCACCGAAGACATAAAGAATAACAAGAATGAGGGCAAAGTTGTTACAAGATTCCCTCCAGAACCAAATGGATATTTGCATATTGGTCATGCCAAATCGATGTGTCTGAATTTTGGCATTGCCGAGGAATTTGGGGGTGTCTGCAATCTGCGCTTTGACGACAGCAACCCAACCAGGGAAAAACAGGAATACATAGACGCAATTAGCGAGGATATACACTGGCTTGGATACAACTGGAAAGACCGAGAGTTCTATGCATCAGATTACTTCTACCAATTGTATGAATGGTCTTTGCAGCTTATAAAGGATGGAAAGGCTTATGTCGATGACCTCAGTGCAGATGAAATAAAAGAATACCGTGGAACATTGACCGAACCCGGGAAGGAAAGCCCTTATCGCAACCGCTCTATAGAAGAAAACCTTGAGCTTTTTGAGAGTATGAAAGCAGGAAAGTTTCCCGACGGTGCAAAAGTTTTACGTGCAAAGATTGATATGGCGTCACCAAATCTCAATATGCGAGACCCTGTTATGTATCGCATTCTTAACAAAACCCATCATAGACAGGGAAATAAATGGTGCATATACCCGACATACGATTTCACGCACGGACAATCAGACTCCATAGAGGGTGTTACCCATTCACTTTGTTCTCTTGAATTCGAGGGACATCGTCCTCTTTACAACTGGTTTCTTGAACAATTAAAAATCTTTCATCCGCAGCAGATTGAATTTGCTCGACTGAATATGAGTTACACAGTTTTAAGTAAACGTAAGCTTTTACAGTTGGTGGAAGGAAAATATGTGAGCGGATGGGATGACCCAAGAATGCCGACAGTCTCAGGTATGCGAAGGCGTGGATACCTGCCTGAATCAATTCGCCAATTTTGCGACCGCATAGGATTGGCAAAGAGAGAGAGCATCGTGGATATTGCTTTGCTTGAGCACTGCGTCAGGGAGGATCTCAATAAAAAGTCACCGCGTGTGATGGCGGTTCTTCACCCACTTCGCGTGATTATAGACAACTATCCTGAAAACAAAACCGAGGAACTAGATGCAATAAATAACCCCGAAGACGAAACAATGGGAACCAGGAAAATTCCCTTTTCTCGTATTCTATACATAGAAAAGGATGACTTCCTTGAAGAACCTCCTAAGAAATTCTATCGATTGGCACCTGGACGCGAGGTCAGACTACGCTACGCCTACTTCATCAAGTGTATTGATGTCGTAAAGAACAAAAAGACAGGAGAAGTAGTAGAACTTCATTGCACTTATGATCCAGAAACACGGGGGGGAGATGCCCGGGATGGAAGAAAAGTTAAGGCAACCTTACACTGGGTTTCAGCACCTCATTCTATCGAAATTGAAGTGCGTCTATACAACCACCTTTTCTCAAAATCAAACCCGCTTGAAGGAGATGAAGATTTCAGAAACTTCATTAACCCGAAATCCATTGAGGTCTTGAATTCCTGTCGTGCCGAGCCAGGCTTGAAACACGCAAATCCCGGTAGCTTTTATCAGTTCGAAAGATTGGGTTATTTCTGTTCCGACTCGAAAGATTCCTCTGAAAATAAACCCGTTTTTAACCGCACAGTAACACTTAGAGACCAGTGGGCAAAGATATCTAAATCAAATAAAATCAGAAAATAGATTCTTCCCTATATCTTGTAAGCATACCAGTAGCCGTATCCTCCTTCCGATGAAGCATCCGCATCCTTCGCAATCCAGAGCAAACGTAAATAGTCAGTAAACCATTACAAAACTCGAGTAACATACTATTTCGTGGGAAGTACGCTCTCTATTTGCTCTTTATAGTATTCGTATGATTGACTACCGGTTATTCGCATCAATTCTTTTCCCTTGAAAAAAAGCATTACAGTCGGTATACTC
>Ga0307375_10001626_pt1 | contig 24208 bp, 21 predicted proteins | sample TR1MG_FD_202531 | JGI IMG/M metagenome (GOLD analysis project Ga0307375, IMG submission 202531) | Soil microbial communities from Risofladan, Vaasa, Finland - TR-1 | ecosystem: Environmental > Terrestrial > Soil > Coastal area > Acid sulfate soil | place: Finland: Risofladan, Vaasa | collected...
TCCAGTCGATCTGTGTGTGGTTAAGAACATCTATGCCATCCATGCGGGCAACTATTGGCTTATCAACGATCGTTAGTTGACTGATCTCTGGGAGTGGGCTCTGAATGAACTCGAAATATGCGAGGTCGCACCATTCCAGAAGCTTCATCATATTAACCCAATTAATCACCTGATTTCCTGTGTGCTTGTAATACTTCACAGTGTGATGGGCTTCCAGCTCCTCTTTGATAAGCTGACAGAAATTCTGATTTAAACCATAGAATGCTATCTTCATTGTCTTTTATCCACCTTGAATAGAGTTGTCCTCGCAATTGGCTGATGACTGATTAAATTGCTCGGTGAATCCCTGCTGAAAACTACATCAGAGATAGTATTATAAACTACTCTCTGATGGAATTCATAAATAAGAAGCGAGTCAGGAATAATTTCCTGTATCATATCTTTTATCTTTGATGGTGATTGATTCCGAATAGTAAGCCCTGAACTCCTTTTAACAATAGAGTCCCCCAGAGTTTCCATCCCGAAGATTAAGGTTCCTCCAGGAGCGACATGTTTCCACATACATTTAATGGCGTCTCTAGCCCGTTCTTCAGTTAAATGAATAAGTAAACTAATTGAGATGACAACATCAAATTTAATGGGATAACTGAAGTTAGTCGCATCTCTTTCATGAAAGATATTATCAGGGAAGTATTCACGGGCTTGTTTTAACATTTCAGGGCTAAGATCTAAACCCGTATAACTGTTCACCCCTTCATGTAAGTGAGGAATTAAATGACCGATTCCACACCCAACATCTAAGAGTAAAGGTGTTCGACGAGGTATTAATTCTGCGGCATCTTTGCAGAGCTGAGATTGAGTCCCATTCTTATCACGGGGATCCCCATATAATCTAATGTATCTATCAACACGCTGTTTATTCCATAAAGTTGACATAGCAATATGGTATATAATTAGGTATATAAAAGAGGTGTTTAAATCAGCTGTGCAACATAATAAATCCATGGCTTATCTTTATCATAAATCTCTAAGAGCTTGAAGCCGTGTTCAGTTAATTCCTTTTCCTGTTCCTCTATTGTTGATGCATATACCACGGTTGTACCATAAGGACCATCATGTCTGAAATACCCATGATCTATTGGGATATTACTTGGATGATTCAACATCCATTCCTTACTGTGAAGGCTGTAAATATAGAGGCCATCACTCCGTAATACCCGCGTTATTTCATTCAAACAGCGGAGGCGTTTATCGGCAGGATAAATGCAACCGATACCATTGAAGCTGAATAGTATGTGATCAAAAGATGATGATTTGAAATCGTTAAGATCACTAGCATCTCCAACTCTGAAATCTATATTGGGGTGTAATTGCTGTGCAGTTTTAATCATGTTGGGAGCAATATCATATCCCACTACATCAAAACCTAATCTATTAAGATGCCATGTTGTACGCCCTGTTCCACATCCTAAATCGAGGATTCTTCCAGGTGGAGTTAGAAAGTCTTGGAAGGCTGCATCTTCAGCCTTTTGAAGATTCTTTACGGTATAGACGGCAACTGTATTCGGGGAATTATATGTTATATAATTAACCTTAACTGGATCAATTAAAGCATCAAGTTTCAATGGGTTGAAAGTCTTCAATATATTGACTTTATGTTTACTTAGCCTGAACTTTATATAGTTCTTAAAGCCCAAGTCCATAGGTATAGCAGTTGTGAATAGGAATTCATCTTCCTCTTTCCTAATAATTGCATGGAGAATCGCGTGAATCCCATCTTTCTGTGGTGGTCGCGGTGGTATCCTGGGACGGACATATTCATAAACTGATTCAGCTAACTTCTTCTGATCTTCTGTCATATCATTAAATGGGGCTGCAAACTTTTTAGGGGTTATTCCCAAATTCTCTTCTATCCATTTCTTTGAACCAACTATTTCCTCAACTGCATCATCCCAGCTAAGTTTGCTGAGCCTTCGATGGGTCTTTGTGTGGCTGGCGATTTCCCATCCTTCTCTGATTAGATTTCGTAGCATTTCCACTGTCATCAATTCATAGTTAATATATTTAGTCACATCCTCTAATCGTTTTCCAACATAATCTGTCACAATAGCGACTGTGGGAGTCACCCCAATTTCTCTGAAGATTGGTGGCCCGAAATCATTAATGCTTATATGACCATCATCAAACCAGACATTGATTCCTATATTGGGATCAATCATTGCCTCATCTTGTTCAATTTGCTGTTCGGGTGGCGTTTTCTCGTGAGTTATTCCCCACCAGATACTGCCACCAAAGCTTTCTTTCCATGAATTAACTCCTCTTTGATCTGGGCGATAACAGTTCCATCCACCGAAATCATATTCATCATAGCCTTGTGCCTTAGTATATTCTATTGTCTTCCAGATTAGAAGGGCATGAGCCAGACCCGCTCTAACTTCATTCTTTCTAGTCGCAGAGCATATCGTTGACATTCCAAGGCCTTCACCAGCTTTAGAAGCATTAATTCTATAGATTTCTCCTGATAATAAATTTCCTTCCAGTATAGCTATGAAGAAAGGTCCACTTACTTTTCCGTCAATGAAGCCAAGATAGTTTTTAATTGCGGTTTTATCGGTGTTGAGACCAAGTTCAGACATATTGGACTCAAATAGATCCAACCACTCTGTTTTTCTCTCGAGTCCAGGGTTAAGTTTTATTTCAATTCCAAGGCGTTCCGCCTGTTTTATTTCTTTACGTCTACCGTTCCTAATTCTAGACCAGATTTCGTCCAGACTTTGTCTTAAATCTATAAGTAGGGTTCCCCGATATCGTGGATTCATACTATGGTCAGACATTAAATATGGTATATAATGATTTATATAAAAAAGAGATGGGATTATACGACTACGCTTAATGCAACGTATACTGCAACTGGAACACCTTGAACAATATATGGTTCCTGAGTTATTCTGAATACCGCGCTTATATTTCCTTGGGTGGCTATACTTGAATGCCGTATTAATGTTATGCCCTTTAGAGTTTCTGATGAAGCATTCTTAACTTCAACAATTCCCTTAAGGATTTCAGAGTCTGAATGACGAACTATGAGGACGCCTTTCAGTATAGTTGAGGCTGAGTGCCGAATGATTGTTAAGCCCTTTAGATCCAGTGATGAAGCATTCTTAACTACAAGAATTCCCTTAAGGATTTCAGAGTCTGGATGGCGGACTTCAAATTTGCTGAATATGAATATAGTTGCTGGGTGACGAATATCTGTCTTTGAGAACAGATTCTGTGGAGTCCCAGACCAGTGGATTTCTACATGGAAATGAGCGAAGAGTGTCGTTGATGTGGAATGTTGAACTTCAAGTACTCCCTTCAGGGTTGCTGAGTTCTGACCAACCTCGAGGATACCTTTCAGAGTTGTGGATGCGGAATGTCTGACTTCAAGGATTCCTTTAAGAGTCGTTGAGTTCTGTCCAACGTGGAAGACGCCTTTCAGAGTTGTCGATGTAGATTGACGGACTGTGAGGATTCCCTTAACAGTTTCAATGCTGGATGATTGACGTACTTCTAAGATTCCTTTCAGAGTCGTCGATGTGGATTGGCGGACTATAAGGATTCCCTTAAGAGTCGTGGAACTCTGTCTAACTTCAAATACTCCCTTAAGAGTCGCTGAGTCTTGACCAACATCGAAGGTTCCCTGAAGAGTTACTGAACCAGACATTAGCCAGTAGCCTCCCCGATATCAGCGAGCTTAATTAACACAGTGAAATCAGAGGTTGTTCCACCCACTTCATTAATCAATCTACAGTGTAGATTATGGGTGTGAGCCTCAACTTCTGCATCCCGATCCTTATACGGGATCGGGGCTCCCATCAGGGATTCACCATATTGACCGCCTTGTATGTCAGTCAACTCAATGTTCCGTCTGAGGACATTATAGAATAGATTACGTCTCAAGGATTCATCGATACCTGATTTCTCGAAGATATCAAATTTGATGTCCATAGCCCCTGGTTCTAATTGAACGATCTTCACATATGTAATCTTAGACCAAGTTGCTTTAATTGGGATATCAAATTCCTTGGTTACTCCAGCTGCCTGCCCCGCCGTCATTGTAATTACGGCCTCCTGAGCGATGGTATAACTGTTCACTAAAGCGGATATAGTCACGGTGCTTCCAACAATAGCTGCGATTGTTACGGACTCCCCTGCGGGAGTCGCCTTATCCCAGATATATGCTACACCTGCACTAAGATTTCCCGGTGTTTTAACTGTGATTGATGTGGTGGCTGCTGCAGCGTCTGCGCTAAGCGGTGTGCCGTTGATTGCCAGATTCTCGACGATGTACACTTTTATTTCCCCCCAATTATTGGAGGCTACTGGTTCACGACGAATTGAGCCTGTAACGACGCAGACGGTAACACAACTTTAGTTGATCTTGTTCCAGCGACCAGGTATCCAATAAGCTTAATCTTGTAGTCAAATACTGCTCCAGTGGCTTCAACGGAGAAAGCTATCTTATCGTCCTCGGTAAGTGTCGCTATAACTGTTTTAGAACCAACTCTATCATTGACGTTACCACAGTAAACATAGGTGAGTCTTGAATCTAAGTCAAGCTGTCCACCGACATTACTTGATACATATAAGTAAGCAGCTGCACCAGCTGAACCACCGTCATTAACAGCAACATCTATGATGGCTGCGATTGCATTCTCTGGAACCGAGACGACTGCAGCGAGATCAAGCAACGCCCATTTAAGGTCGTTTGAACTTGCAACGGATGCAAGAACTGCTGAGTGCTGAGTGTAATAGATTCCTGCTAAGTCGAGCTGTTCACTACCAAGGAATAAGCCTTTGACTGCACGGAATGGATGATGATCGTATTTAGTTTCTTTAACCATTTGTTTTTTCCTCTAAACCTTTTACTTCTCCCACATTTATCCTCCGTGGAAGCGTCCAAGAGGACCATACCGCCTTAGGGCGCGGTTCAGGCCATCTCCCCCGACTCGATTAAAAAGTGGGTAGGTCGGCTACCCGTTTAAGGATTAAAAGGTCCAGCTTGGGGCTGCCCAAGTTGTACCTAAGTATCTTACAGCTCCCGCTCCACGGTGAACTACTTCCATGTCAAATCTGTGACTGTAGTAGCTTTCCGCGAGTGGATACGCTGAATACGGACCCTCGTATAACTTCAGACCTCTGGCGCCAGAAGCAAGTGGCTCACGCATTGTAACCGGTTTTACTCGGCCTTCAATAGCGAAGAGATATCCTGCTGGTGTCCAGTCATCAGAGAGTATTGTGAATCCCTGGAACTGTTTGACTGCTTCAAACCCTTTGGTGGCTACTTCCTCAATGATACTGTTAGGCGTCATTGCGGCTGTCCATCCTGCAAGGTTCTCACAGGCTTCTATTTCCTGGGAGTTCATCCACATGAATAGGGGACCAGCATAGCCGTGTTCCCTAATCTCTCTCTTGATAGCTGAGAAGTCGCTTAGAGCGATGTCTGTAGTACCGGTTGCGTCGTAGTGATTATGAGATGAAGTAAAGGTGTTCTTCTTCCAAGGCGGGGGAGCCCTTGCATAGGTTGTGGTCCCCATATTTGAATCCCAGAAGCCTCGACTTGTGGTTGAGCCTCCTGGTGTCATACATCTGTAGAAGAATCTCTTTGCTAGAAGTCTCTGATCTGCGGCTAGAGCCTCACTTTGAGTTTCTCTTAGCTCCTGTGCGGTGTTATCCTGGATTGCTTTCTTTGTGAAGGCGAAGCCCAGCTCGTAATCATTCAATGGGATTGCTATCTCCATTGCTCTGGTCTTCTGCCAGCTCTCCATATATCCTTCAGAGGCGCCGACGAACTCCATGTTTCTCTGCCATACGCGTACCGATTCCTTCTGAGTTTTCCTGATGAACTGGTTCATCAACCCCCACTCTACTTCGTTGTAAATCTGAACTCCTTGCTGGAATTCCTTGTAGAGCATTCTAGTATCGACGTCATCGTAGGTGAAGAGTCCTTCTGATTCCGCTAGTCCTGAAGCAGGCTTACCTACTACAAGACTTCCCTGATTCTGTGAGTAAGACATTATTCATTCACCTTAACCATTAGCCGCTGGGGTTGGCACATTCACATAGACTGTGTTCGCTGATATAGCGAATCCACAGACTACGCCAGTTGCGGAAAGAGTTGTTGAAGGAGCTGAGCCACCTGAAACGCCACCGGTATATATCCTTGCACCGATTGTCTGAGTTGTAGCTAGATGCAATCTGGCTTGAGTTACGATAGTAACCTTATCGCCTGATGATGTTGCTTTCAACGCGACTCCGTGCATGACGTCAGACTTGCCGTTATCTACTAGATAGGCTTTCCCATCTGTGGAGATCCTTACAGATTCGCCCATACCGATGTCTTCAGCTGCTTCAGCTTTCAGAGATGTCCGAGGATCGTACATATCAATTCCATAACAAGTTACAGCCGACATAATCAATCAACTCCGGGGAGCTTTCCTCCCTTCTCCTTCATCAAGGCTAGAAGACCACTGGATTTCAGTATGGCTTTCTTCTCCTCAGGAGTCATTACGTTTCTTACGTTTCTTCCTGCAGGAGCTCCGCCCTCTACTTTTCCAACGTCTTCATGAGCTGTCATCTGCTGTGATTGGAAGATATTAAGTATACTAGCATGCTGTACATCGGGTAGCTGTCTCATCAATTTCTTGACTTCAACAGCCTGCCTTGGTGCAAGGTTTTTACCTTCAACGAGAGCATCAACCCTAGAGTCAATGCCTTCATTCCGGTTCAATGCCTTGAGGCTTTCGATTTCAGCTTGTAGTTCCTCCATCTTCTTTTTGATTGGCTCAGGATATTCGTCCTCTGGTTTCTTCTTCTCGACGAGGTTCTCTATTTCCTGTAGATCTTCCGTGGAAGGCTCAGCTGCTGTTGGATACTTCTCCTTATATTCAGCACTGCATGTTTTGAGGTCTTTACCCTCACCCATACAGGTCTTCATAAATGTCTTGTAGTCAGAGCCATCGCCCTCTCCCTTCGGCGCTTCCTTTTTCTCCGCTAGGAGCTTCTGGATTTCAGCAAGAAGTTCAGAGTTTGATATCTCTTCCTGGACACCGAGTATCTTTTTAGCTTCACCGAGCTTCTCAGGATTTAGATTCTCTTTGAGAAGAGCAAGTAGTTGTACACTGCGTGAGGGTGTTTCTCCCTCACCTTCGAGGCTTAGTTCTTCGAATTTGACGGTTTCCGTACCCGCTTCTTTTTTATTATCGGGCATTAGTTTTCCCGTAACAATATATGTTCTGGGATTTATAACAGATACCGTTAATGCTACTGACAAATTTGGGATTCGATCCATGACTCGGTGTTTACGGCACTTTTTACATACGTATTTACGACCGGCCCCATCTATCAGTACGTTTTTATTATCTATATGGAAATCTGGATAGCTGAGAGGAATAGTCTCAAAAGATGAGAGTAACTCGAGCAGGTATAACCTGAGTTATTATCAATAGTATCGCCAGATGAGAATAACTTAGGGAGCCCGCAAATCATCTTATTTCAGATAAATAGGATTCTTTTAAGCCCGTTTAGAGGTATTTGAGTTATTCTCATTATAACATAATAACTATATTCGCATATATTATATTATATACCGGTTACTCTCATTTAATGAGGTTAATTGATTAAAGCGACGTCATGGATGTATGGACCAACCTTATTTGAGTTATCAGCCATATATTCCCGTGCCTCATCGAATACTTTCAGGGCTCTGGGATGATATATCCATACATTCTCAGCGTCACCAACCAGTTGCTTCCACTCTTTATCACTAAGTAGATGCTGCGACTTCATCTGTTTAACCTTCTCAGCTGAGTGTGGGCCCTCAGGGAAGCCCTCAATGTAGAGTCCAGCTAAGTTATTCTCATCACCGAATAGGATTGTCTGCTTAGCGAGCTCAGTATAAGGCTTTGTCCGCACAAGTATGATTTGTTCGCCACTCACTAAAGCCTGAACCACCTTATTTGGGAGCAGTGCAGCAGTGCTGCCCGGACTTAAACCTACTTTAGCCCCATCAAATAAGGGCTGTGCATTTGGTGCCATCTCCCTCAGGCTATCAGATAATTCTTCATGAGAATAACTTTCAGAAATCTTAGTGAAGAATATCTGTCTGACCGAGGCTTTAGAAGCCCAATATATCTGATCCTTGATTGATGCATGCCCCTTCTCTGATGAGCCATCACCAATGTAGACGTGGATATCTTCAAGGGCTTTCCCCGGATTCATTGATATAGAGCTCGAGTACCAAATATTTACGCCTCCAGCATTAATCTTGAATGCGGTTGCTTTCAGTGGGCTTGAGATCTTCATTGGTCCAACAACGAAACCACCATTCCCTAAGATGAAAGCTTTATCTTTAATTACATATCTTGGGAAATCATAAAGATCCTCAAAGGATCCCTTCTCTCCACTAAGAGATTTGTAATTCATCCTCAAACTAGTCCAAACATCATCTGTTGCGAATACATTTGGTTTTAATGCGCGGAGTTCATGGAGGCCACCTATTGCAGAGGCATCTCCATGTTCAAGTAAGATATGTTTTGGTGTTACCTGGACTAACCCCAACATAGCGTTAATGCCTTTAGGTGCATTAATTAGCAGATGATTTATACCTAGACTGAGTAAAGTGCATGCGATGTTACGATTATCTTTTCCCTCTGCACTCGACTTCACTGAGTTACCTGTCCCTAGAGCTGTTAGAAATACTCTGCCCCCAAGTTTCAGGGTCTGTTCTTTGACACCTCTAAGATGCCTCGCTTCAACATAGTCTCTTCGAGGGATATTTAAGTTGTTCATCCAGTTCTCTATTGTACTCCTTGGGATACCCATCAGGGAACTTATTTCCTGAGTGCTTTTACATCCATTCCAGTATTGGTCTTGGATGTATTCACCTGCAGTCATCCCAAATTTATAGACTTTACCTGCCTCAATCTTCATCTGGGAGAATTCTGCGCTAACTATATTACATGTTTTGCATGCACCAACCGGCACTACGGCTACACCTACGCAGGAGCCGCCTGTAACGTGTTCATGCTGGTGCTCTGGGTCCCAGATTACTTCCGGCATTACTTCTATACTGAACGCTGGTAGAGTTCCATCTAAGATCATCTTAATGCCCATCGGGTGCCAGATGACTCCACGGTCTATCCATCCCCAGCCAGTCGCAGAGTCATAGTGGATCTTATCAACATATCCTATGACATCTCCCTTTAGTTCACCATGGAGAATGATAATTGGCTGACGGAGCATACTGGGCCAGAATTTCTCAATACCCTCTTTCGTGAAGAAGGCGGGTTTGCCATCCATGGGGATAACTTCTCCAGGCTTAATTGCTGGACCGTTGATGAACAGCAGATTCCCTGATCGGTTACGTGTGAATTCATCGGTGCTGAGGTGCATTATTCCCGTAGTCTTACAGTAACCAGTCGTGCATTCCATGGATGCTAACATCATACCCTTCTTTTCCTCTGAGATATCTGCCTTAGCGAATGTCCACATCTCTGATCCGGGGTCTTCACGCACAAACACATATGTGCCCTTCAATGTTTTACCGTTCAATCTTAGCTGAAGCATATCATCAGTGTCAGCAGTAATTTGAGCTGATCCTTCATCACTTGTATCAAAGTTGTTCGGGAGCTTCTCAGTGTAGCTTGCTGGGTGGTTGGCTGGGATCTCACCCGATTCTGGGAGAAGGTCACTGAAAGCCCCATCTTTTCTGCGTCTAGCTGTAATTCCTATATCTTGAATTGGATCAGAGTCTCTACCAAAGTCCCATGCATCTAACACCTTACTGCCATCATGCAGTAATAACCAGTTTCTTACAACAGGTATTCCGCGTCTAACTTCTGGGCCTTTATGCCATACCCTCTTAATGGAGAATTTGAGTCCTGAAAGCTTTACTGTGACATCCTTTTTCTTTAGTGCTTTAACAAGATCATCCCGAATTACCATGGGCTCCTTTTTAGTCCAGTACTTGTACTCAGCTGGAATCTCACCTCTAATTGCTTTTGGTAGCGCCGATATACCTTCAGGTGGCATCCACTTCTTAGTGACTGCTCTTGACGAAATTGTGTATGGCGCCTCATCAGGTTTAGTGAAGAATGACATCCATGCGAAAGCTTCCTTCATCTCCCATTTAGGTCTAGTCACTAAACGTCTAATGATAATTCTACGATTCTTTATTCGCCCACCGTTAAGCCAGTATTCATGGAAATAGGATTTCTGAGCCCCAAACTGAGCTTCACCTTTATCCATTATGATGAACTGTCCTTCCAGTTCTCTTGTAGCGCCGACAGCCCCAGCAGGGACTTCACCCTCATAAGTCAACCATTCGAGTGGTTCAGGTGATTTACGCTGAGTGATTATCTTGTTATTTGGATTATCCAGAATAGGTTGGAATTCATCTTTCCATACTTCATCAGCTAAAGACTTAAGTTGAGACTGTGATAGAACCTGAGTTTTTGCACTTAACTGTTTGATGAGTGCTTTACCTTCCTTTGTTGATCTTACCTTCTGAGACAATTCACTGATTGTCAGATCTTCAATCTGCTTCCTTGTTACGCCTACCTGATTTAGCACTTTGTCGTTAAGGCGTCTCATCATCGGTCTGAGTAGACTCTTTCCTACACTCCAAGTCCACCCAATTAGCCGTTTATCATCAATCTGTGCCCTGAAATCTGCATGAACAGATAATCCTCGGACATGGAATTGAATCACATATTTCCAATTAGCCTCCTCATTGGGGTATATGAGATATACATCTTCAAGATACAGAGGGCGAGTAAGAGGAACTAAGGCATCACAGCATGAGACAGTCATATGATCTATTGGACTTGAACGGTTATCAGCGTAGAATCCCTTTAACTCAGCCACATTAATATCAACTTCTGAGGGTAACTCAAGATCATTCAAGTACAGAGGCTTAGACAATAACTCTGAGATAGTCAAGGCTTTCCCAACTGAGAAATCTAAGCCAAGTTCCATCCAAGAATCCATGATTTCTCTCTCAGTGTTTGTCCCGACAAGAGTTGTCACGCCCATTTCCTTCAATTTATCATAGGCTGCATTATTATGCTGCAAGTATATCCAATTATCCCCAGGAACAGCTATCCATGGAGATAAACAGCATGCTAGAGGGCTTTCAAGTCCATAGCGGGCGCCTACTAAATACGCTAACTTTTGCTGTTTTGCAGCAGTCTCGGCGATAGTCTCGATTGTCTTCAATGGATCAGGAGTAACTTTATCCTCTCTTTTCTCCAAGACCTGAGGATGGAACCAGTGATATACCTGATCATTAATCTTACGCGCATCCTTAACAGTCACCCTGATTATATCCCCAACTTTTGCCTCAATCTTGGTGTTAAAACTTTTACCCAGGATACTGTAGACTTTACCTTTATATTTGACAAATTTACGTCCTTTAGGATTATCCACTGGAACCTCTGATTCAGCCTCTGCATCAACTGGACCCACAGCTCCAACATAGTTGAAGGTATTCCCGTCACGATTCACACCTACAACTATTGCGTCGACCTCATAGGTTGCCTTCATCTTACTATTATGCATAGTAAGATATGGTCCTGTAAAGCTTTCACCATTTGAGACCTGTATGTCATATAATGTCCAATCTTCATATCTTCGCCTAGCTTTTGTCTTTTTCAATAATGTAAATAAATAATATTCTCCATACTTCTCGATGTTACGTTTTATTTGGGTGAATCTGAAGGCTCCTTTACCGTTTTTAGGTTTGTTGTATTCTAATCCGTATGGAGTTCCTCTGATCAGATTAACTAGTATCAAATTATTTACCAGTTGATTTGAGCTACAAGCAATTCTTTTTCTATATTTCTCTCCTTTAGTGCCATCAGCTCGGAAATATCCATCCATAAAAGCATTAAATGATTCTACAGTTAGTTCTTTAAACCATAATGGAATGGTTTTCTGATTATCTTTTCCGCGGAAGTTTTCGCATAGCCATTTAGCAAGAGGCTTATCTGTGAAGTAATAATGAACCACTCCACGTTTTTCGTCTTTAGTAAAGCTAACGTGAACACCTAAATACTCTTTTATAAAGACCAGATAATCTGAAATGTCTGCTTCTGGAGATATTCCGAATCTGATTTCACCTGTAATGGTATTGCCTCGATTATACGCACCAGAGCCGTCGCCAACCCAAAACCCTATCATTCCCCAGAAGGCGGTGTTTAATGGAATTTCCTTAGTATAATTATCAAATGTCCTTAATGTTAAATGGTTTCCTTTTAAGGAGGTTGGTAGAGGTGCATTTAGTTTAGGAACGGGGAAAAGTAGTTTTTCGCCAACAGCCACATCTTCTATGGGGATCCATTCAGCGTTATTATTGCGGAGAACTTTGACTCTGTGAAGACCAGTCATTCTTTCTTTTATTCCATAAGAAGAGACAATATCATATATCGTGTCTTCACCAGCTATTGCTTGCCGTGTGGATATTGCTTCAACTTCAGCCCATTCACCAGTGCCTGTAAGTATTCTGTCCTTTATTCGAACATCTTTAATTGGGATCAGACCTTTCTCAGTAAATATTCTACTCCCACCTGTAAGGCACCAAAGTGGAGTATTCCCATTAAGCCGGTACTTTGAGTCTGCATCCTTGAACATTGCACCCTCACTTCCCGGCACTTTACTGACTTCTTCAGCCATCTTCTCCATTGCACTTGCGGAAGTTACCCAGTGAACAGTATTCTCCCAGAGGTGTAGTTTGAAGTCGCTCACCGATTTAGGGTATTCCTTGATTGGTAACTCTAATCCTCGGAGGCTCTGGCGTCTACCCTGATATGTCAAATTATGTAATTGCTCTCCATCAAGGTAGAGAATATCGAAGACATGGATACCCCACATCGAGTCATCTACTGGACCTTTAGCGCCCATTGCGAACGCCGGAGCAGCACCAGCCCGACCTAGATTTGAGAAGTCTTTATCATATGGTGTGGCTTCAGCGTCTAGAACAAATGATTCTGCTGGAAGTGATTGGATATCCTTCACAATCGCTGGAAGCTGCTTTGTAATGTCGTGGCCTGATTCGGTGAACAGTTTAACGCGTTCCCCGGATTTATGAACTTGAACTCTAAATCCATCTATCTTTACTTCAGTGCTCTGGCGGGATGGAACCTTAAAGATCTCCTCCGCTAGATCCTTCACGGACTTTAATCCAAATACCTCTCTAGCACTGTATCCTTTCTTTGTTGTCTTCAACTGCGCATATGGGTAGAGTGGCTCAACTTCGTTCCGCTTCGTCATTAAGTTGAATCTTGCGTCAGCTCCCATTGACTCCCATTTACCGCTGTTCACAAGATCCTTAATCTTCTCATCTGAGGATTCACCAAGATGAAGCCCTTCACTGGTGTATAGCATCCATGGTGTAATCCCATTAATAGGGTAATTACTTGATCCAGGTATCAGTAAATATGGCCCTTTTTCCTGCTGCAGGAAACTGATTGCATCTGCTTTACATGTGAAATACTTTGTTGGGGCAAATTCTATCACTGCATTCATGGATAATTTATTCATAAAGTGCCGTCTAATTTCTGCAGCTTGGTTGATGTGCTCAGAATCTCTCCACCATGGCATATCAATCATTTGATATTTAATTAACCAGTCACCCTGTTGAGTTAGGAATCCATCTAGAATGAAGGTTGGTGGATCCTCTATATTGAGAACCGCGTCATTAATTGCCTCTGGAAGATCATATTCCTCTAACTTTTCATCATAAGCTATCACCTCACCGCGATTCCTATGGATCATTAATCTTATGCCCCGGGGCATAATTGCGTAATATGAGTCTTCCTCTAAGCGGCTTAGGTCTTCCTCATTTAATGGTGATGCTTTAGGTGGAGGGATGGGGCTCATCGGCTGGATCTGATATTTAGGCTCCTTTATGGAAGTATCTTTCGTTGGGAGAGCCCATAATTCATATCCGTTAATGTATGGACCGGATGGGCCATGTGGCTCAAATAATACACTCTGTCCCTCCCGAAGCTCCTCCGGCATGCTGTTAAGATATGCCTCTCTATATTCAGGATGCTTCGTTGATTTAACTAGAATATCTAAATCCCTTGGATTCTGCTTATCAGATAAACTGCTTCCAATATAGGCTATGAATGAAGCATCAATCTGGAATGGCTGTCTCTGAGCAAGAACCTCTTTCAGCTGATCTCCCATTAGCTGATATACTTCAAACTTTATGGCGCTTTGATGGTTTAGTTTCCGGCGCATAAATTCGTCGATATAGATGTCATGGAGTTTACGGAGCTGTTCCTTTGTAATGAATAACTCATTACCATCTCGGATAGTATTAGCCCACATGTGCACCCATCGGTGATCATCAATCACTGTGGCATCCTGATCCTTCTTCAATATTGAAGGGTTACTAAGAACTGCTTGAGCGTGCTGTTTAGTGAGAAGCCGCATTATCCCATCCGATGAAAGTTGTTTTGCTTCATCCAGAGCATATAATTTAGAGATAACTGAAGGATTATGCATATAGAATGCCACCAATTCGTCAGCACCTTCAATCTTTTTCTTTAACCATCCACAGAAAGCGTCAGGGTTATCTTTACTTTTATTCTTCGCAACACAATCCGTAAAGTCTTTATAGTCTCCAAATGGCACCTAACCACCCTCCTTTAACTCAGGAGCTTCCGGTATCACCCTGCTGATGTAAGTGGTTACACCGTCTGGAACACTGAATCTTAATGGCGTATCAAAGCTTGTTATGATTTCAGGTCTCAATATCCAAAACTGTCTCTTACGTGGGAACTTATCATTCCATTCAGCAGCTGAGATTAGATGAAGAGTCTCATATTTCGCTTGGATAGCGCGACTAAAGGGGCCTTCAGTTGTCCCCTCTTTCATGATGCCATAAATTCCACCATCACCGACAATATAGATTTCCTGATTTGCGTACTTCGACTCAGGTGAAGAGCTCACTATTATAGTCTTTTTCTTTGACGCTAACCATGAGGCATGGGGATCACGTAGATATCTTCCCGGAAGTGCTTGTGCAAATTTCTGTTCTTTCTGTCCCTGAGGGAACCCTAGTTCCTGTCTTATCCATTCCTTATCGCTTGGAAGCTCTAATATTTCTCTATCTAGGGCATCAAATATTGCTGTCCTCAATGTCGCTGCATCTGAGGTTGTCAGTGGGGCAAACTCAAACATTGGTGGAATAGCCAGATCCCAATTCAGTTCAGCGGTTATGCTTAACATCTGGTTCATCTGTTCCACAAGCTCCATTCTAAAGTCCTCGAACCTCATTAGAATTATGTCGAACGGTACCTTTGGTCCGTAAGTTCCTCCTCCTCCCTCAAAGAGCTTTTGACCTATCAGCATTCTTCGTAGTATCATCTCATCCTGATACCTGATATATCTGTCAAACGGCATTTCAGCACGCTTTGATTCCAGAATTTCGACACCAGCCGAATCATCTGGCCCCCTTTTAAGAATTGTTGCTTGACTGTAAGCGTATAGGTGCTCAATTGCCTCCTCAATATTGTTCATGTCTTTAATGCTTGATGCAAAGCCAAGGTAGACTGGAGCCCCAAATCGTTCATAGGCTATGTTAGCGAACTTCATCATGGCGTCTTTAATATACCAGTTCTTGTAGCAAGCCCCTAGAATTGATTCACCATACCAGTTTCCGAAGCGCATGTCATGGCTCCAGATAAGGGTTCTATCTAATGGAAGAGTGGGATATCCATCTGTGCTTAATCCCACTGTTACAGGAATCTGTTGCTCTACTTTATGCAGGTTCCCGTATTCATCACTAAAGAATTTGATGTAGACAGGATCAAGAGTTTTCATCCCGTTGGTTTGTCTAGGCATCCAATAATTCTTGTAATCATCGAATACAATCTCAGTCACCGAGTATCCGTAAACTATTGAGGTAAGCATCTGCTTCATAGAGTCCCTGACACTGGGCTTTTTTAGTCGCCTTAAAGCCGCAGTCAAGGTAGCTACTACCTCTTCATCTGGGTGTCGGATACGCCATGGTTTCATCAATACACCCATTGAAATAAGATCAAAACCTGCCCTAACCTGTGAATCATACAGAATCATCCGGGTGTATTCTTCTAAACCAACCTCATCGGGGTTATAATCTCCAGTTATTAGATTAGCCCAAGTGCCTGCACGTAGGATACCTTGATCAGTATCAAGGCGATTCTGTAATTTCTCTAATCGGAGAGTAAGAGCTACGTTCTCACTTTGAAGTTGTTCGATATGGTTAAAACTATTGGGTAATAATATGTTAGCTAGACGCTTCTTCACTCTATCACTAAACTTTGATTCACTCACTGTTTTATTCACTTCTTCCATGGTAAACGATGCAACTCCTCTTCTTTTCCTTTCCAAGAATCTGGAAGCCATCCCTTATTCTTAGAGCTAAATTCATTCCAATTATTTGCCTCCCCACTTTTAGGTAGAATCTGTTCTTTCTGATTATAACGTTCACTATCATTATAATATACTGGGTCCCATCCTGAGAGTAGTTCCATAAGAGAGTCACAGCAGTGGTCATTTCCCTTCTTTGGTTTCCCATCGACGCCACGTTTATAACCTGTAAGTTGTTTCTTCAAGTTCTCAAATTCCTCAATGTCCGGAATTACCATAAGATTCTGGCTGAACCAGTGTCGAGCTATTCCAATCATCCACTCTTTTCCTCGGTACATGTGCCCGAACACACGCTTAGTTACCCTCAATCCACGAGTGGTGAGCTCACCATTCTGGAAGGCACCAGCTGAGTCACATAGCCACTCCTCTATATTATGTTTATAGGAGTCTTCCTCTGCTAATTGGCCCCAATCCTTAGCAACATTACCATTATTTAGAATCATCTTCGTTAAAACAATCTTATGGTTGAGACCACGGTACCCTTCAATTAAACAAGTTGGATGATCAAAGCCCCAGTCAAAAGAGCCCTTAGCTTCGCCCCGCATAATCCTTTTCTTGTCATCTAGCTCGAACGGTGTGCCATCCAGTAAAAAGTCCGGGTTCTTAGGATCTGGCTTCACAAAAGCTTCACGAATCCAGGTTCGCATGAATATCCGACCAGCCTTTGATGGTAGACCTCCTCTATACTGCGTTTCAATCATCTCATCGGAGAGGAAGAATTCAGCGATCTCATCCTCTCTATGGGCAGTTTCATTCTGTAAGAAGGGGCAGTCAACTGAGGTCCACATTATCTTAACGAAGCCCATCTTATCAGCTTCATCAAGTATATCTACGAAGGCATCAGTGTTAGCTTCACCTGGGGTAGCTGTGCTTAGAAGGAACCTCATCGGATTATCACTGGATCTTATCATAGGCCAAGCCTGCTGGACAATATCCGACGGAATTAAAACGAATTCATCCATTGCCTGACCATCGGCAATAGGTGCGTTCACGGCCTTTTTGCTTGCAGCAGCATATCTGATCCATCCACCGGCAGTAAAGCGGATGATGGATTTCAATGGCTCACCATCTAGGAACTGAGCGAAGAAGTCTTTAATCCATCTACGATCAGGTTCTTTCGGAGCAAGAATACCTTCACAGTATTCATACAACCATTTAGCCTGATCTTGACTTCCAGAGACTATGAAGAACCGGTATTTCTGATTTCGGAGAACTAGCCAGCATGCAATAATTGCTACTAATAGAGTTTTTCCAGTCTTTCTTGGTGCACATATGACGAAATATCGCTTCCCATCCTGTACTGCTTGAAGGAAAGCAATCTGTTGTGGTGCAGCTGTATCAAGATCAAATCTGAAAGACCCCTGTTTTGCATTCTTTGGTACATAATATCTGATGAAGGCAAAGATGTTTTCCTGTGCCTCTTTCCAAGTAGCCTCTCTTTGCTGGGTTTGCGCGTAGTTTAATATGTCTAAGGTAGCAGTCAAAACACTATCTATAAGAATAGATATGGGATAATTAAAAAAGAGTTTAGGCTGTTGGAACAGTTTTTCTTATATTTCTGCGCCTGAGAGCTCATTTAGCATTCGAATTAATCTTTGAAGGATCCTTTTTTCCTCCTCATATGGTAACTTAGCTACCGCTTTTTCAAGGTCTTCTATATTAACTTCAGCACTATCTAAGAGCAAATTCCTTGTATGATTCCGGATTTCAACTATAGATGGGTGTGTTTCATCACCTTGGGACCCAATGCTGCTCACTCTCTCAAGTATTCTCTCATAGATTAAGACTCTTTCAACCCTCATAATTCTACTTAAAGCGGTTTCAATGCCCGAAATTCTACCCGATATCGACATTACATTTCTCCTCTTTCTCCATTCTCTTGCAATACCCTATGCATCCATTATCCACGGATATGATTATTAATCCGGGGCAATCATTACACTTCTCTGGCTGGTACCAGTTTTGGGCTTTGATTAGAAGATGTTTCATTTGGTTTCAGTCCCTCATATTCACATTCTCTAGGACATAGTAAATTACCTATTTCGATTACCCGCTCAGGTCTCACAGCTTTTTCACATCTGAATTTGCAGTAAAGTACATGACATCTACCATCCATTTCTAAGCCGAAGCTGCATGCAGAGAGAACTATAATGGTACCCCAATTAGTGTTTATTCTCCATGGCTCCCGGATTATCTTACCCATGATGAATTAAGTGTGTAATTGAGTATATAAAAGGCTTACTTAGGCATGTAATCCATGAATGCACGCCAAATAAAGTAGACTGAGAGGCATGATAAAACTGATCCCATAGTGACACCCATATTCCATATTAACCCGTATTCAGGGATCAACTCAAATATGATACAAATACGTATGCAAAAGTCCATTGTTAGGCTCATAAACCATAGAAGCATACTTCTATGTTTCAGTCTCATCCATGCGGATAATGTTAGATACATGCCAATTATACTCATACATGCTCTTAACATTGCAATCCATGTATACAATTAGATTCCTATCCTATTGGTTTACATTTCTCGGGCTCAACCGTGTTCAAGCCCATACTAATTCTTGCGCGATATAATGCATTCACTAGGGCACGTCCTGGCGCATCTACATCCCCTTTTATTTCATTCTCATATTGCACCTTTAATAGTTCATATAACTCGAGCTGCTCATCTGAGCTGAGGTGGCTTAGACCAGTTTCTGCCTTTGATAATAATATATCTAGATACGGTGTTGTTACCCTCTTCAAGAGCTTTGGTGCCTCTGATTCTATGATACTCCAGAATACTCCGACTTTGACCTGAAGCTCACTTAAAGATTCCCTGTCTGAAGGGTTAAAGCTATTGGCTTCAATGGTTGCTAAACGGTTTTCCATCTGTGTGCTATTCACTTTATGTTGTTCTAGGGTGACTAATCTATTCTCCAGTTTCCTAATATCGGAAATGTTTGTGCGATACCACGTAAACAGAAATCCTATGAGGGATAATATAATTCCCGTGATGCTGAAATAATCAGCAGCACTCATTTATTTAGCCTCCTTTTTCCTCAAATAATCAACAGGTCTATTCACTAGATGAGAGATCGTGAAACCCTCACAGAAACTAGAGAAGAAGATGACTAACTCTGACCCAACAGGCATATTATTGAGGAAGAGAGCTGCTTCAGCCATCGCTGCGATTACCCCGATGACTATTGAGATAGTCATACTTATCCAATATCTTCTATCAAATATTATATCGGGCTCTTCCTTTGCCTTCCACAAGTAATCGTAGACTGTTCTGGCAACTGGTCCAAGTAGAAATCCTATGATGGCAACCGTTTCATTAGAGAGCTCGATCATTAATAGAAAGAGTTAATCGAACTTATTTAAAACTGTTATAACTGCAAACACACATTGAAAAAGAGACGCTATCGATCCAGTAGGCTCAATAGCCATTTAATGAAGTCAATGAGTTTATCTAGCCAGCTCTTAGGCTCTGGGATATCCGGGATATTCCCTGGATGCCAGCAAACTAAAACTTCTGCATCACGAACCATTATTGCTGATGCAACAGTCTTCCCCGCAGCCCTAAGTTCATCTGCTTTATCGAAGAAATATTGTCGTGTCTCCTCTAAAACATCTTTTAATGCCTTCCCATCAACGTGGGCGGTTCTTAATCCATATCCAGAGACATCTCCATGCTCCTTAATTGTGTCAAGTGTGAATGTGTAGTTCTCTGTATATCCCCACCATTCTAAGGCTCCAGCTTTAATTGCCTTCACCCCCAACACTTTGGCTGCTAGACAGCACATAGTGTAAATGCTTCGCCCTTTCAGAAGATGTAAATCGTTCTCATTGATCAGACTTTTGCCATCATTTGAGATTAAGTTGTCCTCATTACCATGATCATAGAAGATGAATAGATCAGGATTATAGCTTTCAAGGCCCCCGTGAACATATGTTGGCACAGCCATACCAATCTCATAGGTATCTGCAATATCCCACTGTCCAGCATTCTCCTTCAGAAACGCGATCTGATCTTTAAACCATGGGTAGCTGTACTCTGTGGCTGCATCAAAGCGCGGTGCTCCGCCTATCGCTTTAAGCATGTTCACGTGCCCCCAGGTGCGCTGCCTCAATCATAAGAGTCTCAACGAGATAGCTCCACATTTCATCGTCTTTATCCCAGTTTGCTAAGATGTAGGCTTTATCCCACACCTTACCTCCATGCACTATGGTGAAGCTGTCTGGTTGATTACGGACTTCTTCAAGAACTAATTCATCGATTGAATTTGACATAGTTAAGAATGATCTCAGTTATAAAAAAAGTATTTGGATTACTCCTTACCAATACAGTCCTCGGGGTTAAACGTCAGCTCCATCTCACGCTTCCTGTTAGAATCCACCACAGCCTTAAGCAGGGGGATATCCTTCAGAGAGAGGATCTTATCAATGGCCTGCATAACACAGTGTCCCCCAATATATCCACCATAGTTTACAACTCGCTGAGCTCTGCCCTCACTTTCCTTCGGGGTGCTTTCAATGAAGTTCCGAATAGTAGAATACTCCATAGCATTATCAGTAACTATCCGTTCTAGCTCCTGATAATATGCTATATTGAGACCATACAAGCCCAAATCTAGGATCTTAGCCCATTCTAAACTCTCAGTGTCTTGAACCATCTCTGTTTTGAATCCGATATCCTGTAAATGCTTCTCCACGGTTTCTGGGCCAATATCAATCACTCCGGGGACCATGAATGAGAAGTACTTTGTGTACTGTCGTAATCCCCGTTCCATTCCCTCCGTCATATTACCCCGGACAGGGCTGTAAACGAGAGCTGGGATCTCGCTCTTCGGGATATCTGAAGCCTTTAGAACTTCACCTAAATGTCTAGTCATCCCCGGTGTGAGGGTTGAATGAATGATTACGCATCTAGGTTTAAACTTCTTGATGTATTCTAACATATATTTAACGAAGTTTTCTGATTGTGGAAAACATACGTGTAGAATATCATATTCAATCTCTTCTATGTATCCTGTTCGGTCACACCAATCTATCGCTGGATCATGTACATCAACTAGATTGCCAATCGTACGCACAGTCGTACGCAGCATCTTATAGAGGGGTTCACCAACTTCACCTAGACCTAAAACGATAACAGTCTTCATAATTCCATATTATAGTATAGAACTATAAATGCTTTTATAAGTAGAAAGAACACAGAAATGTTGGTGATATGTTGGTATGACAGGACCTGAAAGACCGATGAGGTTACACGTTAAACTTTCAGTAGCTGAGCATAATAAATTATCCCGTATCAGGGGCGATAATAAGTGGCGTGCATGGCTACTCGGAATAGTAGATCAGATAATTGCAATGCGCGACAGGAATGAAGTGCTGCAAATTAGAGTGAATATGCTTGAAAAAGACAATGATGAACTTCGGGAACATGTATCATCCTTGATAGATCAAATAGAGAGCTTATCTTTGAGAGGATGATTATTTGATGAAATTAATTGAGAAGGGAGTCTTAATTCCTCGAAGCCAACTTAAGCCCTTCGAGCTTCCAATGCGTATAGATCATGATGAGGAGGCAAATGAAGAGCTTCAAAACGATATTAAGTTGCATGGTGTGGAGAATGACCTAATAGTTCGGGATAAAGGAGACTTCTATGAAATTATTGACGGGCACCGAAGATATGCTGCAACAGGTCAGCTAGGATGGGTTGATGAAACATTACCCTGTGAAGTCAGGGAGATGAGTGACGAGGAAGCCTACGCTTTATCAATCAGAGTCAATGTTCTCAGAGCAGAGGTAAGCCCCAGAAGTCTAGGAAATTACCTTCTATACACTAGGGTAAAGTTTGGTTGGAGTCAGGAGAGACTCGCAAAAGAGATTGGAAAAACACAGTCATGGGTTTCTCGCATGGAGAAATATATGCATGATATAGCAAACCTTCCCATTGAGGCAACTGAGAGACAGACTCGTGCACTCAGAGCAGCTCCCGAATACATTAGGAAGCAGATTATTGATAATGCATTAATTACAGGAGCTGATCTCCCATCAGCACAGGAGATTAATGATAAAGTAGATCAGAATCTAGCTAACGTATTATCCCTGCTAGATCATACAAGACATGACTCAGAGTATGCCACATTCATCTTCAGAACGGAGGGAGGCTTTAGTGATCAGGAGTCAGAGGAATTAGCGCGGAAATGGGATTTAAGGGAGTTAGGTGAGAAGGCTTCTACGCAGCCAGTGAAGATAAGAGATCCGGGGAAGAGTAAGAGGGCTAGAGTATTCTCGGAGTTAATTAAATGGTATCCCGTCGAAATAGTTGACATCGTTGAAGAGCAAATTAAAAGTGAGAACGTGGATACGCTTCGGAAGTGGTGTAAGATTTACATCAATGAGATGCATAAGAAGGCATCAATTATATTACGTCAAACAATGTTGGAGGTCTTCATTAAATGAGTACAGAAAGTATAGAAGAGAAACTCACAGAGGATCAGCAGAAAAACATTAAGAAATTAGCCTTAGCACATCCAGAACTACTCTACATTATACTGGAGGAAATACTTGTTGAGCTCGACAAAACAGAGGAAATACTAAGGAGGGCATTAGAGCGATGGGTGCAGTAGATAAATGGTCCGAGATTCAGGGACAAATCGATCTCCCTGTTAAATTAACTGAGCTAGAAAAAAAGAAGTTCACAGATGTCATGACTACAATTAAAGGAATGCTGGATGATAGTCTCGAAGTTATATTAGATATGGATCGGGATGAAGCATATCGATATGTACAGTTAATAGTTAATGGAATTAAAGAGGCAGATATGAAATTCGCAGGAGGGGTACCCGCACCTTCGGAGTTTACAACACCAATAGCTAAGTTCGAGAGCTACTCTAAACCCCGACTTAAAGTTAAGGGAGACAGAATTGTTTTGATAACTTACCCAGACTTTGATTCAATATTTGCTGAGCTTAGTAGTAATCAAAGAGATAAAGCAAAAAGATACCTTGATTGTGTTAAAACAGTATTTGAACTAAAGGAAATGCTAGAAAACCCTGAAGTCTCTGATAAAGAGAAAGCTAAAGTAGACATCAATTCAGTTCTGTGCTGTGGGGATGACAAAACCTGTTCAGTAGATGAGATGATAAAGTGTATTACTATTGAAGATCCTACAGTAAAAGATGAGATGGATATGAAGGTTTAGGTTCTCATAAACTCTGATAGATTAAAGTCTCCGGGCTTAAATAGCTCAGATAAAGGTCGGAGGCTTTCCCTTGGAATAGCGTACGCATCACTCTTCACTTTCTCTCCTGAAGCTGAAGTCCAGATTTCACACTTTTTGATTTCATCCATATTGATCCATCCGAAGATCCAGAAAGTTGAGGCGTTTGCTGGGGGTGCATTAATTGCGGTGCAGATTAAAACTTTAGCTGTATATCCCTTATAATCATGCTCACCCACATTCTTAAGGAAGTGATTCCACATCCTTTTAAAACGGTTGCACTTCAACTCGACGCCAGCGTCCTTGTAAACATAGTCACACTCAGAGATGGTTCGACCATCCACTACAAATGGTTGCCCTAATCTCAACATAGGATACAATTCTCTCATGTAAACCTCTGCAATGCATCCCTGCCAGTTTCTCTCAAGCATAGAGTAAGACTCGAAATAATCATTACGAGACCATTTCTTCCATAACTCCACACGCGCAGCTGCAACCTGTCTCGCATCCTCTCTGATTCTG
>Ga0307375_10001627_pt1 | contig 24181 bp, 20 predicted proteins | sample TR1MG_FD_202531 | JGI IMG/M metagenome (GOLD analysis project Ga0307375, IMG submission 202531) | Soil microbial communities from Risofladan, Vaasa, Finland - TR-1 | ecosystem: Environmental > Terrestrial > Soil > Coastal area > Acid sulfate soil | place: Finland: Risofladan, Vaasa | collected...
TGGCCTTCAGCGCGGCAATGGCGTTGCCCGCCTGGTGTTCTTCCCAGAATCCGACCACGGCATTGGCCACAAGCAGCAGGAGAATGATGCCAAAGTCCGGCCAATGCCGGGCAACCGCCGAAAGGATCACGGCCGCTTCGATCATCCATGGGATGGGACCCCAGAAATAGCTGAGGAATTTCAGGAACGGACTGGTTTTCTTTTCTTCAATCTCGTTCGGCCCGTATTGGATCAGCCTCTTTTCCGCCTCGGCTTGACTGAGGCCATCCGGCGACGACCCCAATTTTTTCTCCACTTCCGGCAGGGGCAGGGATTTCAGATCGTCCTTCGCATCGGGCTTCGATGCGGGAGAATCGGTATCGGGTTTCATAATGAGTATTCCCTCTGTCCTTGCCATGCCGCAGGCGTTGTCAGTTGTGGGATGCTTGTTATCATGCTCGTGCCGTTCGCGGCCGAAGTTCCTACGCTTCGTCCAACCACCTCCGTGCCTCAGCGGCGTCAGCGTGATCGAAGTATCGAACCGTCGCTTTCGTGAACGGCTTGCAGAGCGTCGCCATGCCGTGCTGCCACTGCTTTTCCCCGACCATCGCGAGTCGTTCGATGTCGGCGAAGTGCTCGACGCCGAACTTGAAGTCCTCCCAAGCCGCACCGGCATCCCAGCCGTGGAAACCGGTCATGTCGAACAACATGCGCAACTTCCCATGCTGCCGAATGAGCCGTTCAACCTCAGGCACAAATTGCTCGTAATCCGCCTTTACCAGCTTGCCGCTGACGTGAACGGCGAGCACCTTGCCGCCGTTTTCTTCATTGAGTTGAATGGACATTTTTGACTCCTCTGATTCGATTAAGGTTACGACCATCACAGCCCGCGAAAATTTCGCGGAAGCCGGTTATCCTTCCCATTTCCAATTGCGAATCTCCGGCATGTCTTCACCGTGTTTTTCGATGTAGGCCTTGTGATCGAGCAACTTGCCACGCAGGAATTGTTTGGCATAGGCGGCGCGTGTACCCAGGCTCGGCACACGGTCGATGACGTCGCCGACCAGGTGGAAGCGGTCGAGATCATTCAGTACGACCATGTCGAAGGGGGTGGTGGTCGTGCCATTTTCCTTGTACCCGCGCACGTGCAACTGCTGGTGATTGGTACGGCGGTAGGTCAGGCGATGGATCAGCCAGGGGTAGCCGTGGAAGGCAAAAATAACGGGCTTGTCCCTGGTGAACAGAACGTCGAAATCCGTGTCGGAGAGGCCGTGAGGATGCTCGCTCCGCGGCTGCAGCGTCATCAAGTCCACCACGTTGATGACGCGGATCTTCAGTTCCGGAAACAGCTGCCGCAGAATCTCGACCGCAGCCAGCGTCTCCAGCGTAGGCACGTCACCGCAACAGGCCATTACCACGTCGGGGTCGCCGCCCTCGTCGTTGCTGGCCCATTCCCAGATACCGAGCCCGGACGTACAGTGCTTGATGGCCGCTTCCATGTCCAGCCATTGCGCTTCCGGCTGTTTGCCCGCGACAATGACATTGACGCAATTGCGGCTGCGCAAACAGTGGTCTGTCACCGACAGCAGGGTGTTGGCGTCGGGCGGCAGATAGACGCGGATGATGTCCGCCTTCTTGTTCACCACATGGTCGATGAAACCAGGATCCTGATGACTGAATCCGTTGTGATCCTGCCGCCACACATGCGAGGAAAGCAGGTAGTTCAACGAGGCGATGGGACGCCGCCACGGAATGCCTCTCGACACCTTGAGCCACTTGGCGTGCTGGTTGAACATCGAATCAATGATGTGGATAAACGCTTCGTAGCATGAAAAAAAACCGTGCCGGCCAGTCAGCAGGTAACCTTCGAGCCAGCCCTCGCACTGGTGCTCGCTCAACATCTCCATCACCCGGCCATCGGGCGCGATGTGGTCGTCGGTGGGAATGATCTCTGCAGTCGAACAACGGTTTGTCACTTCAAATACAGAGCCCCAGCGGTTCGACACGGTTTCGTCCGGGCTGAAGATACGGAAGTTGCGTGCATCGGCATTGAGCTTAAGCACGTCGCGCATGAACTGGCCCTGTACGCGTGTTGCCTCGGCCTTTACGCCGCCGGGTTTCGTCACCTTGACCGCATAGTCGCGGAAATCCGGCATTCTCAGATCGCGCAGCAGCATTCCGCCATTGGCATGCGGGTTTGCCCCCATGCGCCGCTCGCCTTTAGGCGCCAGTTCGGCCAGTTCCGGCATGAGCCTGCCATTGTCGTCGAATAATTCTTCGGGCCGGTAACTCTTCATCCACTGTTCGAGCGTCTTCAGGTGTTTCGGCGCCGTTACGAAATCGGTAACCGGCACCTGGTGCGCGCGAAATGTCCCTTCGACCGGTTTGCCGTCGACTGACTTGGGGCCAGTCCAGCCCTTCGGCGAACGTAGAATGATCATCGGCCAGCGCGGGCGCTCGCTGAACCCGTTGGCGCGAGCATTGCGCTGGATGCGCCGGATCTCGGTAACCGCCGCATCGAGTGTGGCGGCCATCAACTGGTGCATCTCCTCGGGGTCGTCGCCCTCGACGAAATACGGCGTGTAACCGTAGCCGCGAAAAAGATCTTCCAGTTCGTCGCGGGAAATGCGCGCCAGCACGGTGGGGCCGGCGATCTTGTAGCCGTTCAAATGCAGAATGGGCAGCACGGCACCGTCATGAACCGGGTTGAGGAATTTGTTCGAGTGCCAACTGGTGGCCATCGGGCCGGTTTCCGCCTCGCCATCGCCCACCACGCAGGCCACCAGCAAGTCGGGATTGTCGAACGCGGCGCCATAAGCGTGCGACAGGGAATAGCCGAGTTCGCCGCCTTCGTTAATGGAACCGGGGGTTTCCGGAGCGACGTGACTGGGGATGCCGCCGGGAAAAGAAAACTGGGTGAACAATTTCTTCATGCCCGGCTCGTCCTGGGAAATGTTTGGATACAGTTCGCTGTAGGTCCCCTCCAGATAAGTGTTGGCCACCAGACCCGGTCCGCCATGCCCGGGGCCGGTGACATCGATCATGTTCAGGTCATATTGCTTGATGATCCGGTTGAGGTGGACATAAACAAAGTTCAAGCCCGGCGTGGTGCCCCAGTGCCCCAGCAGCCGCGGCTTTACATGCTCCAGCGTCAACGGCTTTTTGAGCAGCGGATTGTCGTACAAATAAATCTGTCCGGCCGACAGATAGTTGGCTGCCCGCCAATAGGCGTTCATCTTGCGCAGAAGATCAGGCGGCAACGGTTTGCCCGTGAATTCAGGCTTTTTCGTCTTCATGGCCATGTTCATTTTCCTTATCAATCGGGAGGCTCAAAACCTCGACGACCGATTTTGCGATCATCACTTCCTCATTCGTATGCATGACGCGAACATCGACGTGGCCGGTCTCCGCGGAGATCATGCCCGCATTCGTCACGTTACGTTTTTCATCGATCTCAATGCCAAGAAATTCCAGCCCGTCGCAGATGCGCGCACGGACTGCAGGTGCGTTCTCTCCGATACCGCCCGCGAACACCAGCGTATCCAGTCCGCCCAGCGCTGCGGCGTATGCTCCGATCCATTTTTTTACCTGATAACAAAACAGCGCTACCGCTTCGGCAGCGCGCTCGTCGGTTGCCTCGCACCCGATCAAATCGCGCATGTCGAAACTGGTCCCGGACACACCGAGCAGTCCTGATTCATGATTGATGAGCTGGTTGAACTGTTGGGGCGTCAGATTCTCACTCTGCATCAAGTACCATGCCACGCCGGGATCCAGGTCGCCCGACCGGGTGCCCATAGTCAAACCGCCGGCCGGAGTAAATCCCATGCTGGTATCGATGCTCCGGCCGTCGCGAACGGCAGCCAGGCTCGCCCCGTTACCAAGGTGCGCCAGGATCACATGGCCTTGGGCTGCTTGCGTGCCGGCAACATGCGCGAGCTCCTGCATAAGATAAGTATAGGATAGGCCATGGAATCCGTAGCGCTGGATCCCCATTGCATCGAAACGACGCGGGATAGGCAAAAGCCGGGCCACGCGCGGCAAGGTATGATGAAACGCCGTGTCGAAGCAGGCCACCTGAGGCAGTTGCGGATATCGCCGGCGGAACGCCTCGATCAGTTCGATCTCGCGCGGAAGATGATCCGGGTCGTAGGGGCTGATGCGGTGCAGTTCATCCAGCAATGCCCGAGAAACACGCTCGGGCTGGATGTGCTTCATGCCGTGGACCACGCGGTGGCCCACCGCCCCGACGCGTGTAAAACCGACCTGCTGTTCGAGCCAGTCGAGCAGGAAATTCGCCGCCGAACCATGATCGGCAACTTCGATGCTACGATTGCCTTGCTGACCTCTAGACGTATCGCTGAAAGTCAGATTCGTCCCGGATAAACCGATGCGGTCAACTTTTCCAACGAGCTTTCGCTCCAGCGGTTCGCCAATCCGATACAACGCGAACTTGATGCTCGACGAACCGCCGTTGATGGTCAGGATATTTGTGGTAGTGGGCTTCATGGATGTTCCTCGTCATTGCGCAATCCTGACCAATCCGGTTTTGCCGGCGCACGCGCTCACTCTGAAGCGCGTGGATCCGATTGATAAAGGCCCTCAGTACATTCTATGCCTGAACAGCCATGCCGCACTCGCCAGGGCAACCACGCCGATCGACGCCATCGCGACGAAGGGGTGGATCAGGAGGTGAAAAGGCGTGCCCTCAAGAAAGGCGCCGCGCAAAACCACCAGAAAATAGCGCAGAGGATTCAGCAGAGTAAGGTCTTGCACCATCGGCGGCATGTTTTCGATCGGGGTCGCAAAACCGGACAGGATGATGGCGGGCACCATGAAAAAAAAGGCGCCCAGCAATCCCTGTTGCTGGGTGACGGCGAGCGATGAAATCATCAGGCCCAGACCGATTGCGGACAGCAGAAACAGCACGACGCCGGCATACAAGGTCAGCAAGCTGCCCAACAACGGGACGTGAAACCAGAATACGGCTATCAGGATAATCAACGTGGCCTCGGCAATGCCGATCAGGAAACTTGGCAAGGCTTTACCCAGCAGGATTTCTCCAGGGCGTAGCGGCGTGACCAGCAATTGGTCGAATGTGCCCTGTTCGCGCTCCCGTGCAACCGACAGTGCCGTCACCAGCATGGTGACGAGCAGGGTGAGCAGGCCGACGATGCCGGGTACGAAAAACCAGCGGCTTTCCAGATTCGGATTGAACCAGGCCCGCATTTCAATATGCGCCGGGGGCGGGCTGCCGCCGTGGCGGGCGATCCACTCGGTGTTGAAATGCTTGACGATCGTTTGCGCATAGTTGACCACCAGTTGCGCGGTGTTCGAATTGCGCCCGTCAACAATGATCTGGATCGGCGCGGGGTGTCCGCTCAGCAGATCTGCACTGAAGCGTGGCCCGATGCGGATGACCATGAGCGCCTGCTTGCTGTCGATCACGGGCGCAATTTCCCTGTCTTGCGCCAGGCGTGCCACCTCCTCGAAACTGGGCGAGCCGCGAAATGCCGCGACCATCTCCCGTGAGACGACGCCGCGATCTTCGTTGAAGACGGCAAAGGGAACATTTTTCAGGTCGAAGGTTGCCGCATAACCAAAGACCATCAACTGAATCAGCGGCGGCACAATGATGACCACGCGGCTGCGCTTGTCCTTGAGCAAGGTCAGGAACTCTTTGATGGTCAGGGCGAGAATGCGTCTCCACATGCAATATTACTCCAGGCGCTTGCGGGATTTCAGGTGGGTCAGGCCGAGAAAGATCACGGCCAGCAAGATCAGGGCGAACACATTTGGCAGAACCACGCTCCATACATCCCCGGCAAGGAACACCGTTTGCAGGATCGCCACATAATAGCGGGCAGCGATGACATGCGTGATGGCTCGCACGATACCGGGCATGCTGCCGATGTCAAAAATGAATCCGGACAGTAAAAACGCGGGCAAGAAGGTGGTGATGATGGCGATCTGCCCGGCGACGAACTGGCTTCTGGCGATGGTGGAAATAAACAGGCCCATGCCCAGGGCGGTGAGGAGAAACAGCGCCGATGCGCCGAACAGCACCCAGGGCGAGCCGCGCAGGGGAACCTCAAACAGCCAGAGCGCCATGGTCACGGAAAGTGCCAGCCCCCCCATGCCCAGAATGAAGTAGGGAACCAGTTTGCCAAGGATAACTTCGCTCATGGTCACTGGCGTCACCATGAGCGCTTCCATGGTGCCCCGTTCCCATTCGCGCGCCATCACCATCGCCGTGAGCAGGGCGCCGATCAGCGTCATGATGATCGCGACCAGACCCGGCACCAGAAAATTGCGGCTGCGCAACTCGCTGTTGAACCAGACGCGCTGCTCTATCTGCACCGGCATCGCCAGAGACTGGCCGCGTGCCAGGGCGACATGCTCCAGCCACTTACCCCAGACGCCCTCCACATAACCCGAAATGATTCGGGCGGTGTTGGCATCGACGCCGTTCACGATCAATTGAATCGGGGCGCTATCCGCGCCACGGAGACGCTGCGCGAAATCCTGGCGCAATACGACGATGGCGTTCACGCGACCGGCCATCATGGCCGTTTCGGCGGCCTGGGTGGTAGAGAACAAGGTGGGCAGAAAATAGCGGGATTTGTGGAAAGCGGCGGTGAAGCTGGCGGTATCCGCGCTCGGTTGCTCTACCACCAGCGCCACGGGAATCGATTCCGAGTCGAGGGACACGCCATAGCCGAACAGGAACAGCAACACCAGGGGCATCAGAAAGGCAATGGCGATACTGCTGGGGTCGCGGAAAATTTGCAGGAATTCTTTGCGGATCAAGCCGCGCAGGCGCATGGCGAATTTTCCCGACGCGGCCGACCCATCCTGATGTCGACGCTCATTCATGGCGTGAGCTCCGCCTGCGGCCGGGCTTCGATCAACCCGATGAAGGCATCTTCCAGGGTCGGATCGGGCAGGGTCTCCGTGCGGGCATGCTGCTTGATGGCGGTCGGCGTGCCGATAGTCAGGATTTCACCTGCCGCCATGATGGCGAGGCGGTCGCAATATTCGGCTTCTTCCATGAAATGGGTGGTCACCATGATGGTGACGCCTTGTTCGGCAAGCGTATTGATGCGCTGCCAGAATTCGCGCCGAGCGAGCGGGTCCACCCCCGAGGTCGGTTCATCCAGGAACAGGATTTCCGGTTCATGCATCAAGGCGCAAGCCAGTGCCAGACGTTGTTTATAACCGAGGGAAAGATCGCCGCTGGCAGAATTCGCCAGCGACGCCAGGTCAAACTCATCCATTGCCCAGTGCATGCGCTGTTCAGCCTGCTTGCGCGACAGGCCATAGGCGCTGCTGAAAAAGCGCAGGTTCTCCATGACGCTGAGGTGGCCATAGAGAGCAAACTTCTGCGACATGTAGCCGATGCGCGCACGTGCGGCGGCAGGCGCATGCCGGAGATCGACGCCGGCAACACGCAGTCTGCCACCGCTGGGCGGCAACAGGCCGCACAACATGCGAAAAGTGGTGGTTTTACCGGCGCCATTGGCGCCCAGCAAGCCGAACACCTCGCCGCGCGATACGGCAAAACTGACGCCTTTGACGGCGCGGAAAGTGCCGAAACGCCGCTCCAGTTGATCCACTTCGATGACGGTCATGCCATTTTCCGCCCTTGCGGAAGACCGCACCTCTGGACGAACAGACCGAGAAGGCACCGCGCCATCCGGATGCGCCTTCACCTTCAGCAGTGCGATGAAGCTATCCTCGTAGCGCGGGGGCACTTCGGTCAGGGAGGCGTTATCGATGCCTGGCAGCATCGCCTCAAGGGCAGGGCGCGTCGCCTCTTCCATCACCAGACGAACATGCTCGCCCCGGATCAATGCGTCCAGAACGCCGGGGGCCCGGGACAAATGCGCCTGAAGCGATCGCTTGGATATATTTTCTGCGGTGACGGAATAGGTTCTGCCTTGCATGCGATCCCGCAGGATTTTCGGATCGCCCTGATCCAGGAGTTGCCCATCATGTAACAAGACAACCTCGTCGCAACGTTCTGCTTCATCCAGGTAAGCGGTGCTCAACAGCACGGTGGTTTTTTCATTCCGTACCAGCCGATCGACGATGGCCCATAACTCGCGTCGCGATAGCGGATCCACGCCGACGGTCGGTTCATCCAGCAACAGCAAGGCAGGTTGCCGCACCAGGGTGCAGGCCAGCCCCAGCTTTTGCTTCATGCCGCCGGAGAGCTGCCCGGCCAGGCGCCGGGTAAACTGGCCAAGCCCAGCCATTTGCAGCAATTCCCGATAGCGCTCGGCACGATTCATTTCCGGAACGCCTTGCAGGTCGGCGTACAAGTCAAGATTCTCCTGCACCGTCAGGTCTTCATACAGGCCAAACCGTTGCGGCATATAACCGATGCGGCCTTGCACCTCCAGCGCCTGGACAGTGGCATCCTTGCCGAGAACGGTGATGCTGCCGCTATCGGGAGCCAGCAAGCCGGCAGCAAGGCGCATGAGGGTCGTCTTGCCGGCGCTGTCCGGGCCGATAAGGCCGGTCACCATACCGTGTCGAACACGAAAGCTCACATTGTTCAGCGCCTGAACCAGACACCCATCTGAGAGAAACGTCTTGGAGAGCCTATCCACTTGCAGCGCGGCACCATCCCCGCGACTCGCCGCTGGGGAATGAAGGCTCGTTTGATACGCAGCGGCCATCAGCGAGGCTGGCAGGGAGGCGTTCCTGCGTCGGCGGATTGCGGCTGAGCCAGCGGAATGCTCACCGTCGCAGGCATGCCGAGGCGCAGTTCATTCTGCGGGTTGCAGACAAAAACCCGCACCTGATAAACCAGGTTGGATCTGACGTCAGTCGTTTCCACCGATTTCGGGGTAAATTCAGCGCTCGGGGACATGTAGCCAAGCCACGCGCGATAGCGCTTGCCAGGATAACTGTCGGTGGTCACCACGGCGCGCATACCTTGATGAATTTTGCCCATGTCCGGCCCTTGCGCGTAAGCGCGCACCCAGATCGGATCGGTCAGGGCCAGGGTATAAACCGAAAGTTGGGGGGAAGCCATGTCGCCTGGCTCAAGAATCCGGTCTTGAATGATGCCATCGGCCGGCGCATAAAGAGAGGCATCGGCCAGTTGCTTGCGGGCAATCGCGAGCGCCGCCTCGTTTGCTTTGAGAGTGGCGCTTGCGGCGGCGACATCCTCCGCGCGCGGCCCCAGCACGGCAAGCCGGAGCGTCGCCTGCGCTGCTTCGTACTTGGCCCGGACGGCATCTGCCGCGGCCTTGGCATCGTCCGCTTGCTGTTTGGTGACGAACGTCCGGGCGACGAGCTCATTGAGCCGACGATAAGTCCGCTCGGCGTTATTGGCTTCTATCCTGGCAGCTTCGGCGTCCGCGCGAGCTTTACGTATTTCCTCCGGCCTATTACCCGCTTTGAGGCGAGCAACGACTTGCTGCTGCGCAGCCAGTTGCGCTTCCAGCAGCGCGACATTGGCTCGCAGCCGGACGGCATCGAGCGTGGCAAGGAGTTGGCCCTGGCGCACGCTTTCTCCCTCTCTGACCAGCATGCGATCGATCCGGTCCGACCCGTTGAATGCCAGTTGCACCTGCCTGATGTCTATGTTGCCATAAAGTGTGAGTGCCGTGGCGGGCGGTTCATGACGATGCGTGCGTAGCCACAAAAACATGCCGACGGCGCCGAGCACGAAGATTACGAGAAGCGGGATAACTATTTTGCGTTTCATTTGGCCTCCGTGGCGCCGTTTGCCGGCCTTTGACCGTTCTTTACATCGCGCGCCACAAGTATGGCGCTGGATCGAGGACTCAGGGAGCAAGTGCGCGGGTATTCCCAAAGCGGTTCCTTGCCCGCGGCAAACAGATGTTGTGGCACTTCGCGCGAGGTGTCAACGGCCAGATGCCACCGAGCACCCAGCAGTAAGGGTGGCAAACCGAAATCGACCGCAATACCCCCCTAACGGACCATCAAAATCAACCTTCCCCTTGAAATTTAAGCACCCAGCCCCTATTATTAGCACTCGTCGGGCGTGAGTGCTAACAGCGCCGCCCCGAAAATTTTTAGCCGGTAAACAGCGCAGGCGGTTTGCCGGATTATTTTTCGTTAACCTAGACCTGACTGGAGATTGAAACAATGAAGATTCGTCCATTACACGACCGCGTTATCGTCAAACGCCTGGAAGCCGAAGAAAAGACCGCTTCCGGTATCGTTATCCCCGGCTCTGCTGCGGAAAAACCGGATCAAGGTGAAATCATTGCCGTCGGTAAAGGCAAAGTTGGCGATGACGGCAAAGTGCGCGCACTGGAAGTCAAAGTCGGCGACAAGGTGCTGTTCGGCAAGTATTCCGGCCAGGCCTTCAAGATGGATGGTGTCGAACTGCTGCAAATGCGCGAAGAAGACATCATCGGCGTGGTTGAAGGCAAGTAAACCGGATTCATATTCAGCCGCAGAGATTCCGGAGAGATTTTTCCTCTCGTCTTCTGCAGCAAAAAGCTTTTCTAAGGAGAAATGAAACATGGCAGCTAAAGACGTAAGATTCGGCGACGACGTTCGCCACCGCATGGTGGCCGGTATCAATATTCTGGCCAACGCAGTTAAGGTCACCCTCGGCCCCAAAGGCCGCAACGTAGTGCTGGAGCGCTCCTTCGGCGCCCCGACCATCACCAAGGACGGCGTATCCGTCGCCAAGGAAATCGAGCTGAAAGACAAGTTCGAGAACATGGGCGCGCAGATGGTCAAGGAAGTTGCCTCCAAGACTTCCGACGTGGCCGGCGACGGTACCACCACTGCGACCGTGCTGGCTCAGGCGATCGTGCGCGAAGGCATGAAGTACGTTTCCGCCGGCATGAACCCGATGGATCTGAAGCGCGGCATCGACAAGGCGGTTGAAGCCTGCATCGGCGAGCTGAAGAAGAACTCCAAGCCCTGCACCACCAACAAGGAAATCGCCCAGGTCGGTTCCATTTCCGCCAACTCCGACTCCTCCATCGGCGACATCATCGCCGAAGCCATGGACAAGGTCGGCAAGGAAGGCGTGATCACCGTGGAAGACGGTTCCGGCCTGCAAAACGAGCTGGAAGTGGTGGAAGGCATGCAGTTCGACCGCGGCTACCTGTCCCCCTACTTCATCAACAACCCCGATCGCCAGATCTCCCTGCTGGAAAACCCCTTCGTGCTGCTGCACGACAAGAAGATCTCCAACATCCGCGATCTGCTGCCGGTACTGGAGCAAGTGGCCAAGGCGGGACGTCCGCTGCTGATCATCGCCGAAGACGTGGACGGCGAAGCGCTGGCCACCCTGGTGGTGAACAACATCCGCGGCATCCTCAAGACCTGCGCCGTCAAAGCGCCGGGCTTCGGCGACCGTCGCAAGGCCATGCTGGAAGATATCGCCGTCCTCACCGGCGGCACCGTGATCGCCGAGGAAGTGGGCCTGTCCCTGGAGAAAACCACGCTGGCCGAACTGGGCCAAGCCAAGCGCATCGAAGTGGGCAAGGATGAAACCATCGTCATCGACGGCGCCGGCGACCACAAAAACATCGAAGGCCGCGTCAAACAGGTGCGCAAGCAGATCGAGGAAACCACCAGCGACTACGACCGCGAAAAGCTGCAAGAGCGCGTTGCCAAGCTGGCAGGCGGCGTGGCCGTAATCAAGGTTGGCGCGGCGACCGAAGTCGAGATGAAAGAGAAGAAGGCCCGCGTCGAAGACGCGCTGCACGCTACCCGCGCTGCGGTGGAAGAAGGCATCGTCGCCGGCGGCGGCGTGGCCCTGCTGCGCACCCGCGCTGCCATCGGCAAGATCAAGGGCGACAACGCCGATCAGGATGCCGGCATCAAGATCGTGCTGCGCGCACTGGAAGAGCCGTTGCGCCAGATCGTCGCCAACGCCGGCGTCGAGCCGTCGGTGGTGGTGAACAAGGTGGCGGAAGGCAAGGGCAACTTTGGCTTCAATGCCTCCAACGACCAGTACGGCGACATGGTGGAAATGGGCGTGCTCGATCCCACCAAGGTGACCCGCTACGCGTTGCAGAACGCTGCTTCCGTGGCCGGACTGATGCTGACTACCGAGTGCATGGTAGCCGAGATGCCGAAGGAAGATTCGGCTGGCGGCATGGGCGGCGGTGGCATGGGTGATATGGGTGGCATGGGCGGTATGGGCGGCATGATGTAATTTGCCTCACCCGTTCTCCCGCAAGACAGAAAACCCCGCTTTATGCGGGGTTTTTTTATGGTAGATTAGAATTAGTTTACATCTCATTTATCATACCCATGAGCACATCAAGCCTGATCGCAACCAAAGCCGTCTCTGCCGCCGCCGACCACCTGCTGCGCTTCGCCCCGTTCGACCGGATGGAGCGCGAGCATCTGATGTGGATGGCACAGCGGCTCTCGCTGGGTTATTACGCCAAAAGCGAGGTGATCCTGTCGCCTGAGGCGGGAGAAGTTTCGCGCTTCTTCGTCATCAAACAGGGAATCGTCCAGGGCGAGCAGGATGTGGTACGCGCACAGGAGGATGCCGCCTGGCTGGAACTGCACGAGGGAGAATGTTTCCCGCTCGGCGCACTGCTTTCCAAACGCGCAGTGACCAGCACTTACCGCGCCAAGCAGGATGTGTTCTGTTACGAACTGGCCGCAGCCGATTTCGCCGAACTGGTGAAGATGAGCGCACCCTTCCAGGATTTCTGCACCCGCCGCATCGCTTCTCTGCTGGAGCAGTCGAAACAGATTATCCAGGCGCAATATTCACAATCGAGTTCGGACCAGCAGTCGCTATCCAGCCCATTGTCTTCCATTATCCGCCGCGAGCCCGTGACCTGTGCGCCGGATGCGCCGGTACGCTCGGTGCTGGCGACGATGCACGCCCTGGATATCGGTTCGATGGTGGTGGTTGAGGGAGAGAAGCGTCCGATCGGGATTTTCACCCTGCATGATGTGCTGAAACGGGTGGCGCTGGCGCAGCTCGATCTGGACCAGCCGATCTCTGCGGTGATGAGTTCGGCCCTGACGACCTTGCCGCCGCAGGCCTTCGCCTATGAGGCGGCGCTGGAAATGGCGAAGCATGGTTTCCGCCATGTGCTGGTGACGGAAGGTGAAAAGCTGGTCGGCATTATTTCCGAGAAGGATTTGTTCACGCTGCAGCGGGTCGGGCTGCACCAGGTGAGCCTGGCAATCCGCAGCGCGACCGGAATCGATGCACTGAAGCAGTCGGCGCACGATATCCGCCAGTTGGCTCACAACATGATGGCGCAGGGGGTGGCGGCGGAGCAGTTGACGCAATTCATTTCGACTTTGAACGATCTTCTGACGGCGCGCATTATCGAGCTGGAGTGCGCGGCGGCCGGAATCATGGACAGTGCGCCGGGCCATGCGGGGTTCTGCTGGATTGCGCTGGGGTCGGAGGGGCGTTATGAGCAGACGCTGAATACCGATCAGGATAACGGCATCATTTTTTCCGTTCCGAAAGGGATGACGCCCGATCAGGTTCGGCAACAACTCCTGCCCGTTGCCCGCCGCATCAATGAGGTGCTGGATGCCTGTGGCTTTCCGCTGTGCAAGGGCAATATCATGGCAAGCAATCCACAGTGGTGCCTGTCGTTCGGAGAGTGGCAAAATAAATTCGCGAAATGGATCGACCACGGCGACCCGGCAGCCTTGCTCAACGCGGCGATCTTCTTCGACTTCCGCCCATTATTTGGCACCCAACACCTGGCCGGCGACTTGCGGCGATGGCTGGCGGACAAAGCCGCCGCCAATTCGCGCTTTCTGCACCAGATGGCGGCCAATGCGATGCGCAACAAGCCGCCTCTCGGGCTGATCCGCGACTTCGTGGTCGGCGACGGGCACACCCTTGACCTCAAGTTCAACGGCATCACTCCGTTCGTCGATGCCGCGCGGATTTACAGCCTGGCTGCCGGCGACACCCATACCCACACCATCCAGCGCCTGCGCCTGAGTGCGGCCAAGCTCAACATCCAGAAGGCGGAGACGGAAGCCTGGATCGAGGCTTTCCTGTTCATCCAGCTGCTGCGCCTGCGCATCCAGCACCAGCAGCGCGAGGCCGGCAGCGAGCTGAGCAACCGGATCGATCCCGACAACCTCAACGACCTCGACCAGCGCATTCTGAAAGAGGCTTTCCGCCAGGCGAGAAAACTCCAGTCCAGACTGGCCATGGATTACCAGTTGTGAACCTGTTCACCCGCCTGTTCTTCCATGCCGCGCCGCCCGTCCTGGGTGCGGCGGAGAAGGCACGCCTTGACGCATGGCGCCGCCTGCCGGAGCCGACCCGGTCGGCGAACCTGGCTTCCTCGCGCTTTGTCGTGGTGGACGTGGAAACCACCGGCCTCAATCTCCGCCGCGACAAACTCATCGCGATCGGCGCGGTGGCAGTCGAGTATGGGCGGATCGGTCTGGGCGACAGTTTCGAAATCATCCTGCAGCAGCCGGCTTCCAGCGACAAGGACAACATCCTGATCCACGGCATAGGCGGCACCGCACAGACCGGAGGCGTGCCGCCGGTGGAGGCGTTGCTGCGCTTCCTCGAGTTCCTCGGTAATGCCCCGCTGGTTGCGTTTCATGTCACCTTCGACAAAACCATGATCAAGCGCGCAATCAGACGTTATCTCGGTTTCAATTTCAAGCATCCCTGGCTGGATCTGGCCTACGTGATGCCCGGCCTGAACCCGCCGCTCGCCCACCGGCTCCGTGCGCTGGATGACTGGACCAGCCATTTCGACATCCAGAATTACGCCCGCCACAACGCGCTGGCCGATGCACTTTCCACCGCGCAGCTTTACCTGGTCGCACAGGAACAGGCCGGTCATAAAAACATCGAAACCTATAAGGGCTTGCAGGATTTGGAAAAAATTCAGCGTTGGACAAGCAGCGCCGGCTAGCATGCCAACAAACTTGTATCTCACATGAAAGATATAAGACACGCACACCCCATTAAAAAATCTTTACCACCGATTTTAATGGTCATATACTCCCCAGCCAGGGTCACATTGAAGAGCGGGAAATGCCGTGGCCCTGGCCAGTTGAACCCGGCAGGTTGCCGCCAGAGATGGCATGATCTGCCTTGACAATCCAAAGGAGGATACAGATGTCCCAAAATAACGAAAATGACAGCGGGCAGGCCTATTGGCGCGCAACGCTGAGGCTGCTGACCAAAATCCTGTTCGTGTGGTTCGCCGTCTCGTTCGGCGCCGGCATTCTGTTCGCCGACCTGCTCAACCATATCAAGCTGGGCGGCTATCCCCTCGGCTTCTGGTTTGCCCACCAGGGTTCGATATACATTTTCATCGCGTTGATTTTCTATTACGCCAAGAAGATGAACGATATCGACCGCGAGTTCGACGTACACGAAGACTAAGGAGCCACAGCATGGATCTGCAAACAATGATTTACCTGGTGGTCGGTGCGACGTTCTCGCTGTACATCGGCATCGCCATCTGGGCACGCGCCGGCAGCACCAGTGAATTTTACGCCGCCGGCGGCACCGTCCCACCGGTTCTGAACGGCATGGCGACGGCCGCCGACTGGATGTCGGCCGCTTCGTTCATCTCGATGGCCGGCCTGATCTCCAACATGGGCTACGGCGGCGGCCTGTTCCTGATGGGCTGGACTGGCGGCTTCGTTCTGCTGGCGATGCTGCTCGCCCCCTACCTCCGCAAGTTCGGCAAGTTTACCGTGCCGCAGTTCATCGGCGACCGCTACTACTCGAAGACCGCGTCGACGGTGGCCGTCATCTGTCTGCTGACCGCCTCGATCACCTACATCATCGGCCAGATGACAGGTGTCGGCGTGGCCTTCTCGCGCTTCCTCGGCGTGTCGAGCGACACCGGCATCTACGTCGGTATGGGCATCGTGTTCGTCTATGCGGTGTTCGGCGGCATGAAGGGCATCACCTACACCCAGGTCGCCCAGTATGTCGTGCTGATCTTCGCCTATACCATCCCGGCGATCTTCATCTCGATCCACCTGACCGGCAACCCGATCCCGCAGTTGGGCCTGGGCTCGACGATGTCGGGCACCGATGTCTCGCTGCTGACCAGGCTCGACCAGGTCGTGGTCGATCTCGGTTTCGGCAAGTACACGACGACGACAGCCGGCAGCACGCTGAACATGTTCGTCTACACGATGTCGCTGATGATCGGCACTGCCGGTCTGCCGCACGTCATCATGCGCTTCTTCACCGTTCCGACGGTCAAGGCCGCGCGTTCTTCCGCCGGCTGGGCGCTGGTCTTCATCGCCATCCTCTACACCACCGCGCCGGCAGTCGCCGCGATGGCCAGACTGAACCTGATCGGCACGGTCAATACCGCCGTCGCCAAGGACGGGAATCTGTACGCGCCGGAAGCCAGCATCAAGGCAGAAGATCGTCCGGACTGGATGAAGCGCTGGGAAAAGACCGGTCTGCTGAAGTTCGAGGACAAGAACGGCGACGGACGCATCCAGTACTACAACGACAAGACCACGAACGCCGATGCCAAGGCCAAGGCCAATGCCGCCGGCTGGAAGGGCAACGAGTTGACGGTCAACCCCGACATCATCGTGCTCGCCAATCCGGAAATAGCGTTGTTGCCGAACTGGGTAATCGCGCTGGTCGCCGCCGGCGGTCTTGCCGCCGCGCTGTCGACCGCAGCCGGTCTGCTGATGGCGATCTCGGCCGCCGTCTCGCACGACCTGATCAAGGGCGTGTTCATGCCCGCCATCAGCGAGAAGGGCGAGCTGCTGGCCGGCAAGATCTCGATGGCCGGCGCCATCCTCATCTCCGGCTATCTCGGCCTGAACCCGCCCGGCTTCGCCGCCGGCACCGTGGCTCTGGCGTTCGGCATCGCGGCCAGTTCGCTGTTCCCGGCGATCATGATGGGCATCTTCAGCAAGAAGATGAACAAGGAAGGCGCCATCGCCGGCATGCTGTCAGGGCTCGGCATAACGCTGTTCTACGTGTTCGCGCACAAGGGCCTCTTCTTCATCAAGGGAACCGAATACCTGGGCCTGATCGGCGGCGCCAACAGCTTCTTCGGCATCAGGCCGGAAGCCTTCGGTGCGATCGGCGCGCTGATCAACTTCGCCGTCGCTTTCGCGGTCGACAAGGTGACCAAGGAACCGCCCGAGCACATCCAGCACATGGTCGAAGCCGTGCGTACCCCGCGCGGGTCCAGGGCCGTGCATGGCGCGCACTAACCTGCTTACGCGCCGGAACGCCTGATCCTTCGGGTGTTTGCTAAAATCGGAACCCCGCCGGCCGTGCTGGCGGGGTTTTTTTTCGAAACAATCTTGCGATGCGCGCGGCACCGGCCGAGCGCGTCATGGAGTAATCAATGGTTTTCAACACCAGCGTCGCCTTGACATGGATCCTGTTCCTGGCGTTATTTCCCATCGCCTTCTTCTGGCTGCGCCGCGCCTGGCGGATACTGGCGCGCGGCGACTATTCGGAGGTCGCGATCAAGCACGGCGAGCCGCCGGCCAACCCGAAGAAATTCGCGCCCTATGCCGCAGTGATCAATCTCGTCGCCGGCGGCACCTTAATCTGGGTCATCATCAGCATCCTGCTCGGCCTGTTGGCCTACGACACCTGGTCGGCGGTCGCCGGCGTCACCATCTGGCTCAAGTTCATCGCCGACTTCATCCTCAGCCGCCACGCTCACCCCTTCGTCATCAAGAAGAAATCCTGAACGGCATATCCACCCCCATTCCGACCGAAAAAACGGGGGCTCGTCTGGTATCATTGCGCCATGCTCAATATCCAGAATCTGACCTACCTGCAAGGCGGCGTGCCGCTGCTCCAGCAGGTGAATTTGCAAGCTTACGCCAACCAGCGCATCGGTCTGGTCGGCAAGAACGGCTGCGGCAAATCCACCCTGTTCCGCCTGATTCGCGGCGAAATCAAGCCGGACGGCGGCGAGATCTCGATGCAGGCCGGCAAGACCATCGCCTTCGTCGAACAGGAAATCGCCAACTCCCCGCAACCCGCGCTGGAGTTCGTTCTCGACGGCGATGTCGAACTGCGCCGGTTGGAAAAAACGCTGGCGCAGGAAAACCACGACGCGGCATGGTTCGATGCCCAGCACCGCTATGAAGCCATCGACGGCTATGCCGCCAAGGCGCGCGCCGCGCAACTCCTGAATGGGTTGGGGTTTGCCAACGACACCCTGGAGCGCCCGGTAACCAGTTTCTCCGGCGGCTGGCGGATGCGCCTGAATCTTGCCCGCGCGCTGATGCATCGCGCCGATCTGCTGCTGCTCGACGAGCCCACCAACCACCTCGACCTGGAAGCGATCCTCTGGCTTGAACAATATCTCGCGCGTTATCCCGGCAGCCTGATCCTGGTCTCGCATGACCGCGAATTTCTCAATGCCTGCGTCAATCGCGTCGCTTACGTCCACGACGGGGTGATCGACTGTTACGCCGGCGATTACGATGATTTCGAGCGCGCCCGCGCCGAAAAAATCACCCAGCAGAATCAGGCGTTCCAGCAACAACAGGCAAAAATCGCGCATCTGGAAGACTTCGTGCGCCGCTTCAGCGCCAAGGCGACCAAGGCCAAGCAAGCGCAAAGCCGCGTCAAGGCGCTGGAGCGGCTCACGCGCATCGCCCCGGCGCATGTCGCCAACGGCCATTTCGACCTGGAGATCGAGGCGCCGGAGCGCAGCCCGGACCTGCTATTGCGCGCCGATGAAATGTCTTTCGCTTACGGCGAAAAAACGCTGTTCCAGAATGTCAGCCTGACCTTGCGGGCAGGTGCGCGCATCGCCCTGCTCGGGCCGAACGGCGCGGGCAAATCAACCCTGATCAAGCTGCTGGTGGGCGAGCTCCGGCCCACTTCGGGCAAGCTGGAAATCACGCCCGACATCCGCATTGGCTATTTCGCCCAGCATCAACTGGGAAATCTCGACAGCACAGCAACGCCGCTGCAACACATGGAGCGGCTCGCGCCCAAGGAAACCACGCTGGCCTTGCGCACCTTCCTCGGCCGCTTCGGCTTGGCCGGCAACAGCGAGGATCGCCCGGTGGAAAGCTTTTCCGGCGGCGAAAAAAGCCGTCTGGCGCTGGCCCTTCTGGCTTGGCAGAAACCACACCTGCTGCTGCTCGACGAACCCACCAACCACCTCGACCTGGACATGCGCGACGCCCTTACTCTGGCGTTGGAGGAATACACCGGCGCGGTGGTGCTGGTATCGCACGACCGCAGCCTGATCCGCGCCGTGGCCGATGAGTTGTGGCTGGTCGCGGACGGCGAGGCCAAGCTGTTTGACGGCGATCTGGAAGACTACAAAAGCTGGATCGAAACCCGTCGCCCGCGCGAGGCCGTCGCCCCGCAAGCGGAAAAATCGCGCCAGGAGACAACGGCCAGGCCGAAGAAAAAGGCATTGCTATCGAAGCAGGCCAAACTCGAAACCGAACTGGGAAAAACCCAGACAGAACTGGCCGAAATAAACCGCCAGCTTGCCGATCCGGCAACTTACGCCAACCAGTCCAGCGACGAAATCAGCGATCTGAACGCCCGCCGCGAAAGCTTGGAAATCAGGGAAGCCGAGCTGGAAGAAAGCTGGCTGGAACTGGAAATGGCGCTGGAAGAAGCGGTTTAACGTTTACTTGAACGGGAAGGCAATAATCGCCTTCGCCACCCAGGTATCGGTGGCGTTGACGAAGCCGCGCCCGATGCCGAAATTGACGTCGAACCCCTTCTTCTCGACATCCGTCACGACGTAAAGATAGTGGCTGCGCTCGTTGGCCGGCAGCAGATGGTGGATCGGCCCGTACTCGCCGTAATACTCCAGACCTGCGTTGATGCCCTCGCCCGCCTTGCGGGTAAGCTTCAGCGCCGGCTCGAACTTCGGCTCGCGGCTGAGATTGTTGGAAAGGTCCATGTTCACGATCGGATTGAAGCTGACCAGCCAGTTCTCGGTGCGGCGGCCGATGATCGGCCGCAGCTCCATGCCCCAATCGCTCTGCGACGCGCGCCGGGCAGAATAGCCGAGCTCGCCGTTAAGTCCCCAGAAGAAAGGCTCGCCCTCTTCCCGCGGCGCAATGAATTTCAGGCGAAAACGCAGGCCATTGCCGTAGGCGTTGCCGTCCGGACTGACTGCCACCGGCACGTAAAGACCGGCCTCCAGGGTCTTGGTCACACCGTAGGAAAACTCCGGGGTAACCTGCAGCAGGTGATGCGAAGGCATCTCGCCCTCGTAGCTCGCCTCCTTCGCCCCCTCGATAACGTAATTGGTGTGCAGCTCCAGGCCGAATTTGCCCGGATCGTTCATTTCCTCGGTGTAAACCTGGATTTCGTCCGGCGCCGCGATCGCGCCGGGACTGATAAAACCCAGAACAGCAACCGCTGCCATAGCGCAAGATCGTGCAAAAAACTTCTTCATTTCCCCACTCCCAATATATTTTCAATTGAGAATTATTATCATTTAAAAGAAAAAGGATTGCAACTTTTTTGTCAGGCAACCCGGTTTTTCGGCTCGCCGCGCACGAATGCCTCGATATTGCCGATCAACTGGTCGGCCAGGATCTGCATCGCCTCGCGGCTCGCCCAAGCGACGTGGGGGGTGATAACCAGATTGGGCAGGTCGAGCTCGAGCAGCGGATTGCCGCCGCGCGGCGGCTCCACCGCAAGTACGTCGCAGCCGGCGCCGGCAATCCGCCCCTCGCGCAACGCATCGACCATCGCCGCCTCATCCACCACGCCGCCGCGCGCCGCGTTGATGAGCAGGGCGGAGGGTTTCATCCGCCTGAATTCCGCCGCGCCGATCAGGTTGCGGGTCGCATCGGTCAGCGGCACATGCAAAGTAATTATGTCGCTTTGCGCCAGCACCTGTTCGAACGGCACAAAACCGGTGCGGATTGCCGCCGCGCCCTTGTGCTCGGCGAACAACACGGTCATGCCGAAGGCTCTCGCCAGAGCCGCCACCGCCTCTCCCAGCGCGCCGTGGCCGACGATGCCCAGCACGCTGCCGTGAATGTCATGCACCGGATGGGTGAACAGGCAGAACTGGTCGGACTGCTGCCACAAGCCGCGCTGCAAATCGGCGCGGTATGCCAGCAGATTGCGGCGCAGCGCCAGAATCATCATGAACACGTGCTCCGGCACCGCATGCACCGCGTAGTTACGGATATTGCACAGCGCCACGCCATGCTCGCGGCACCAGTCCACATCGATGTTGTTGACACCGGTCGCGGCCTCGGCGATCAGCCTGAGGTGCGGCAACTGCGCCAGCGTCTCGGCCCGTAGCGCCACCTTGTTGACGATGGCGATGGTGGCGCCTGCCAGCCGTCCGACAATCTCGTCGGACGCGGTGGCGGCATATTCCTGCCATTGGTGCGGAAAATTCGGGCGGCGGATATTTGCTTCCAGGGTAGCGCGGTCCAGAAAAACGATCTTTTCCATGGGTCAATCCAGATAAACATAAAAACGGCACATACCACGAATGACACGAATTTCCACGAATAAACACAAATGGTTTTAGCTAGGACATCATCTCGCTTTGCTAAATGGCCGAGACCATCAGACACAGTTAATTCTTTGATTATTCGTGAACATTCGTACTTTATTCGTGCAAATTCGTGGTTAATCGATTTTTCCAGAATCAACGTAACGACAATAAGTCTCGCGGATGAACAGCGTCGCCACCAGCCCCATCACGGCGAATGCCAGCATCGCCCCGAGCCCGGCCTGATAGTCGGCCAGAACATGCGCCGCAGTTGCCGGATGGGCAGCCGCGGCGCGGTCGATCAGCCAGCCCGTCAGCGGCTGCAAAAAACCGGTGCCGAGAAACGCGCCGGTGTTCACCACACTGGTGGCCATGCCGGAAAGCGCATGCCGGTTCACTTCCTTGGCGCACGCCCAGGTCAGGGTAAAGCCCGCAGCGCCCAGCCCCATCGCCAGAAACAGCGCATAGCCCGGCAACGACGGCAAGCGCCCGCCGAAAAGCAGGGGCAGCCAGCACAGACAATACAGCAGAGCGGCAACGACGATCACCGGCTTGCGCCGCCTGATGCGGTCCGACAGGGTGCCGACGAAAAACGCACCGAGCGCGAAGCCCGCCAGCAACATGGAAGTATGCGCGGTGGCGGCGGCCCGGTCCATGCCGTAAACGTCTTGCAGAAATGGCACCGCCCACAACCCGCCAAAAGCGAAAAACGAACCCGACATCCCCAGATTGACCCACAAGCCGGGCCAGGTTGCGCGGTTCCTCGCCACGACCAACAAACCGTCGAACCAGTGCCCTTCATGAAGCGGATGCGCCTCCTTGCCGTCGAGTTCGCGCATGGTCGGCAGGCCGGCCTTGCCGGGGTGGTCGCGCACCACCGCCCAGCCAAGCACCGCGACCAGCAGGGAAAGCCCGCCCACCAGCACGAACACCGTGCGCCAGGAGGCGAATCCCAGCGCCCAGGCCAGCGGCGCCGCCGCCAGCAGTGCGCCGATATTGCCGAGCAGGATCGACAGGCCGGTGAGCGTGGCGAAATGGCGTTCATGAAACCAGACAGCGTTGAGCTTGAGCAGGGAAATGAACGTGACCGACACCCCCAGTCCGACCAGCAGGCGGCCCGCCGCCGCCAGCGTCAGACTGTCGGCCAGGCCGAACAGGAGTGAACCCGCTCCCGCTACCAGCCCGCCGATGGCGAGAATCCGGCGCGGACCGAGCGTATCCACCAGCACGCCGGTGGGTATCTGCATCACCGCATAAATGTAGAAATAAGTTGCAGCCAGCGCACCCAGTTCCGCGCCGCTCGCCTGGAAAGCCAGTTGCAGGTCGGCGGCGATTGCGGCCGGGGCGAAACGATGGAAAAAAGACAGGATATAGGCCAGCGCCACCAAGGCGAAGGTCGCCCAGCGCAGGCGAAAAAAGTGGGCTTGCCGGGCGGGGGTGAGCATGGATGCTAGCCTTCGGAAACCGCGTCCAGAAAATTCCGCCGCCCGCTCTCCAGCGCATCGGAAATATCTGACAACCTATCCGCGGGAACCTCGCCCTTCAACCGCTCCAGCGCCTCCCGGCAACGCGTATGATGGGCCTCGAACGCCGCCCGCACCGCATCCGCCCGCAACAGCCGTTCCTTCACCGCCTTGGGCTGAAGCTCCGCGCCATCCAGCGGCTTGACCACCACATAGCGGGCCATGAATTTGGCGCCGCCGTCTTCCCGGCTGGCCAGCACCGGGCTGGTCTTGACGTAGGCCGCGCCGTCCAGTTCGAAGCGTTGGCCGATAGATAGATCGTGGAATTTCATTTTATTGCTCGATATAGTTGCCATGACGCACACTGGCGACGCTGCCATAGAACCAGAGTGTCGGGGCGATGGTTGAAATCATGCATTATTCCAAATTGGCAATGGCATGCAGTTTATCTTCAAGGTCGGGAAGACGAGCCTGGCTCGCCTCGTCTCCCGGCAAGTGGCCGGGTAGCGCCTGCCTGAAAGTTGAATTCAGGAGCAAGATGGAGAAGCGGTCGCGCAAATAAGCCCTGAGCCCCTCATCGCTAGCCTGACATTCAGCAACCAGCGATTCGCGGCCATCGACAAGCGCAATCAGATCCCCCAAATCGTGACTGAACAGAAAATCATTGTTGCCTCGCCCGGCAAAGGCTTCCAGCTTGGTTGCAACGAATACGGGCGGAATAATCAGGCGAATTTCCACAGCACTGGGCAATGCGATGCGCTGCGCTGTTTCAACCGCCAATGAATACCAACGGTTTGAAAAACCAAGAATGGTCTCATCCGTAGGCATCACGTCCACAACCACGTCACCCACGCGCCAGCGACAAATAGGCGCACCTGGCCGCATATCATGAACGAAACCCCGGTCGGTCAACTCCCGCTCGACGGCTTGAAAATCCTTCAATGCAACGACATGTGTAACGAGGTCCACATCTTCTGTCGGGCGAATCGCCGGCATTGCCGGATCGGTAATCAAAAGCCCGACCACGGCGCCGCCGATGAACACCAGCTCATCGCGCAGCGCCGCACCCAGGCGGTCGGCAACCACTTCGAGCAAAAGCACATTGGGATCGTTGGGGTTCATCCCAGGCGCTCGCCAAACAGTTCCAGTGCAAGCGCACGCTCGCGCGCACTGCCGCCCCGGATCGCGTCGAACAGAGCCAGCAATTCGTAGAGGGCCGGGTTGCGCCCCGCCGCTTCCGGCACAGTCGGATAGAGCGGATAAAACGCTATGCCGCGCACCGCCCCGTTCTTGTGCGGCCAGACCGGCGGC
>Ga0307375_10001630_pt1 | contig 24153 bp, 20 predicted proteins | sample TR1MG_FD_202531 | JGI IMG/M metagenome (GOLD analysis project Ga0307375, IMG submission 202531) | Soil microbial communities from Risofladan, Vaasa, Finland - TR-1 | ecosystem: Environmental > Terrestrial > Soil > Coastal area > Acid sulfate soil | place: Finland: Risofladan, Vaasa | collected...
TGCGGAAGCTGTCCATCATGTCGAAGGCGCTCTCGTTGCAGTAGAAGAAGAGCGCCTGGAAGCGCGCACCGCCGCCGAACTCGAAGTGATCGATGCCCGCGGCCGCGGCAGCCTCGAGCGCGGGAAGAAAGTCCCGGGTGAGCACCCGCGCGCCCAGGCAGGACTGGAATCCGTCCCGGAACGCGGTGTTCATGACTTTGACTAGCTTCTTGGCCATCGTTGCTAAGCTCCGGCTCTCGGGTGGCTGATAGTCCGGGGATTATCCGATAATTCCGGCCGCCTACGACGCCGAAACGAGATGTTTCCTGAAGTGCTCCATCGTGCGCGTCCACGACAGCTTCGCCGCAGCCTCGTTGTAGCGCGGCGTCGAGTCGTTGTGAAAGCCGTGCTGGGTGCCGGGGTAGACTAACACCTGGTAAGGCACGCCCGCGGCCTTGAGCGCCGCCTCGAAAGCGGGATACGTGGCATTGACGCGCTCGTCGTGCTCGGCCAGATGGCATAGCAGCGGCGCCCTGATTCTGGCCACGCTATCGGTAGCGGGCGCGATGCCGTAGTAGGGCACGCCGGCCTGCATGTTCTCGCCGAGCGCAGCGGCAAGATAGTTCACCACGCCGCCGCCGTAGCAGAAGCCGGTGACGCCCAGCTTGCCGGTCGAGAGCTTGTGGCCCTTGAGAAAGCGCGCGCTGTTGAGGAAGTCGGTGCGCAGCTTGGCCGGATCGAGGCCCGCCTGCAGCGCGCGGCCGTCGTCGTCGTTGCCCGGGTAGCCGCCGGCCGGGAAAAGGCCATCCGGGGCGAGTGCAAGAAATCCCTCGACCGCGACGCGGCGCGCGACGTCCTCGATGTAGGGATTGAGGCCGCGATTTTCGTGCACCACCAGCACCGCGGGAAACGGGCCTGGGCCGGCCGGCTGCACGAGATAGCCGCGCATCGTGCCGGAGTTCCCGCCCGGAGACGGATAGGTCACGTAGTTCGCCTTGATGCGCTGGTCGGTGAACGAAATCTGCTGCGCCAAGGCGTAGCGCGGCAGCAGCGCCTCGGCCATCGCCAGAGCGGTTCCGCCCGCCACCACGATCGACGTCGCGCGGCCCAGGAATTCGCGCCGGTCGATGCGCCCGTGGCAATACGCGTCGTACAGGTCGAAAACGCGCTGATCGATTTCCGGCTCGCCCGCGCCCTGCGGCGCCGGGTGATTCGACGATTGCTGCTCGCTCATGGTGCTTCCTCCCGTTGCCAACAAATACGCACACACAATGATACGCGCCGCTCGGTTTCGCGCTCGCCGACGGCCTGGTCCTAATGCGCTCGACGCCGCCCCTGCGGCGTTCGAGCGCCCGAAAACCCCAGGGCAAGGAACAAATCCGCCCGGAGCCGATCCAATCCGACGTTACGAATTCGAACCGAAAGGGGATAAACATGGATTACCAGCTCGCCGAACAGCAAGCGAACCAGTTGCAGCAGCAGTCGCAGGTCATCCTGCAGCAGATGCAGGCCCTGGCTCAGCGCCTGCAGACCGATGCCAAGGATGAAGCGACCGGGCGTGAGCTCGCGATGTCGCTGCGTTCCATCGCGATGTCGATCCAGGGCTATGGACAGATGGAAGGCCAGCTGAGGCAGCAGATGACGCAGTATATTCAAATGCTGGAGCAACAGCTTCAGACTCATCCACAACCGACGATGCAGCCGCGCGGCTGGGCCAGCGGCATGAGCAGCGGCTTCGGCGGCGGCGGGTTCGTCAACAATCTGGTCAGCGGTCTCGGCGTCGGCGCCGGTTTCGGCGTCGGCGAAAACCTCGTCAACGATCTGTTCAACATACTCTGACCATAACTGGCTGCGCGCAGCGATGCAGCCGGTCGGCGGATAGCCGCTCGCGCATGCTTGGTCCTCCCGCTGCCGACAATGACGATTACGCGATCGGCCGGATCGGAATTGCAGCCGCCGCGAGCTTCCTGACGGCAATGCAGCGAGGCCGTTTCATGACATCTGCGTGATCATCTTGGTATTGAGATAGGCTTCGATCGCTTCCGACCCGCCCTCCGAACCGTAACCCGAGTCCTTGATGCCGCCGAATGGAATTTCAGGCAGCGCGAGGCCGTGGTGATTGATCGAGACCATACCGCTCTCGAACGCGGCGCCGATCGCGCCAGCAGTCTTGAGCGAAGAGGTGTAGGCATAGGCAGCCAGTCCCCAGGGCAGGCGGTTGGCTTCGGCCACGACGCCGTCGAAATCCTTGAACGGAATGATAGGCGCGACCGGGCCGAACGGTTCCTCGTTCATGATGCGCGCCGACAGCGGCACGTCGGTGAGGACCGTCGGCTCGAAGAAGAAGCCGCCGTCGTAGCCCGCACCGGTCATGCGTTTCCCGCCGGCCACAAGTTTGGCGCCGTGCTTGAGCGCGTCGGCGACATAGGCTTCCATCGCGACCACCCGGCGCGCGTTCGCAAGCGGGCCCATCTGCACGCCCGCCTCCACCCCCGGTCCGACCTTGAGCGCCTGCGTGGCCGCGACGAAGCCGGCAACGAAGCGGTCGTAGACTTTTTCCTGCACCAGGAAGCGCGTGGGCGAGACGCACACTTGGCCCGCGTTGCGGAACTTGGCGCCGGCGAGCAGCTTTGCGGCACGCTCGACGTCGGCGTCTTCGAACACGATGGCCGGCGCGTGGCCGCCCAGTTCCATAGTCACGCGCTTCATGTGCATACCCGCCAGCGCTGCGAGCTGCTTGCCCACGGGCGTGGAGCCGGTGAAGGTGATCTTGCGGATGATCGGGTGCGGAATCAGGTATTCCGAGATTTCGGAGGGCACGCCGTAGACCAGGTTGACCGCGCCAGCCGGGACCCCTGCATCGACGAAGGCCTGCACCAGCTGTGCCGGAGACGCGGGAGTTTCCTCCGGCGCCTTGACGATGATGGAGCAGCCCGCGGCGAGCGCGCCGGAGAGCTTGCGCACCACCTGGTTGATCGGGAAATTCCAGGGGGTGAACGCGGCTACCGGGCCCACCGGCTCCTTGACCACCAGCTGCTGCACGCCTTCCACCCGCGACGGCACGATGCGCCCGTAGGCGCGGCGGCCTTCTTCGGCGAACCAGTCGATCAGGTCGGCCGCGGCGAGCGTTTCCATTTTCGCGTCCGCGAGCGGCTTGCCGTTTTCCATCGACATCAGGCGGGCGATGCCCTCGGCGCGCGCGCGCAGGAGTTCGGCCGCCTTGCGCATGATCTTGTAGCGCTCGAACGCCGCGACCTTGCGCCATTGCCTGAAGCCGCGCTCGGCGGCGGCCAGCGCGCGGTCGAGGTCGGCGATTTCGGCGCGCGCCACGATCGCCATCGGCGCACCGGTGGCGGGGTTGAGCACCGGGATGCTGCGACCTTTGCTGCCGGCGCACCAGGCGCCGTCGATGAAAAGATAAACGTCCGAATACGCGGCCTGTGCGGTTTCCAGGGATTTCGGGTCGATACGGTCCATGTGCTTGCTCCTGGGTAAGTCGATTCGTCCGGCGAGGGGGGTAGCGATGCGCCGGGCGCCATATGGGAAAATCGCCGGCGGCGCGGCTCACTGCCAATTCCGCCGCTATCCCCGATATTCCCCCGCATCGGAGAGCGCTTCGGGCGTCCCGAAGCGCTCGCCGTGCCTGCTCAGTCTTTCTGCATTGCGATTCCGGTGCTACTTCGCCGCCTCCACCGCGCGCCGCGCCATCACCGTGATCAGGTGCGCGCGGTATTCCGCGCTCGCGTGCAGGTCGGAGTTGAGCGTGTCGGCCGGCACGCTGATGCCGGCGACAGAATCGGGCGCCCACTTCGCGCCGAGCGCCTTCTCCATCTCGGCGACACGGAACACGCTGGATGCAGCGCCGGTGACCGCCACGCGCACGCCCCCCGTGGTTTCGGCGGCGAGCACCCCGACGATGGCATAGCGCGAGGCCGGGTTCTTGAACTTCGCGTAGGCGGCGCGCTTGGGCACGGGAAAGCTCACCGAGACGATGATCTCGCCCGGCTGCAGCGCGGTCTCGAACATGCCCTTGAAGAAATCGTCCGCGGCGATCTTGCGCTTGTTGGTGTTCACCGTCGCGTTGAGGCCGAGCACGCCCGCCGGATAGTCAGCCACCGGGTCGTTGTGTGCGAGGGAGCCGCCGATGGTGCCCATGTTGCGCACCATGCGGTCGCCGATGCCGCCAGCGAGGCTCGCCAAGGCGGGGATCTTCGCCTGCACGTCCTTGGATCGGGCGACCTCGGCATGCCGTGTCATTGCGCCGATGGTGATGCCTGAACCCTCGACCTTGATGCCGGCGAGTTCCTTGATGCCGCCGAGGTCGATCAAATCGGAAGGTGCAGCGAAGCGCAGCTTCATCGCAGCGATCAGGCTCTGGCCGCCGGCGAGCAGTTTTGCCTCGCCGCCCTTGGACAGCGCCGCGGCGGCGTCGGCCACACTCTTCGGGTTTTGATAGTTGAATGCATACATTTTGGTCTTCCTCCTCAGGCTTTCTTGTTGGCGGCACGCCACACGCGCTCGGGCGTGGCAGGCATTTCGATTTCGCGTATGCCCAGCGCATCGGTGATCGCATTGATCAGCGCGGGCGGCGAGCCGATCGCGCCGGCCTCGCCGCAGCCCTTCACCCCGAGCGGATTGTGGGTGCAGGCCGTCACCTTGGTGCCGACCTTGTACGAGGGCACGTCGTCGGCGCGCGGCATGCAATAGTCGAGATAGCTGCCGGTCATGAGCTGCCCGCTTTCCTTGTCGTAGATGCAGCCTTCGGTCAGCGCCTGGCCGATGCCCTGGGTGAGCCCGCCGTGCACCTGGCCTTCGACGATCATCGGATTGACGACATTGCCGAAATCGTCCACCGCGGTGAAATTGACGACCTTGGTAACGCCGGTATCGGGATCGATCTCCACTTCGCAGATATGGCTTCCTGCGGGAAACGTGAAATTGGTCGGGTCGTAGAACGCCTGCTCGTCCAAACCCGGCTCGAGCTTGTCGTGCGGATAGTTGTGCGGCACGTAGGCGGTGAGCGCGACCGCGCCGAAAGGCACGGCCTTGTCCGTGCCCGCCACCGTGAACACGCCGTCCTTGAATTCGATGTCGGTGTCGGAAGCCTCGAGCAGATGCGCGGCGATTTTCTTGCCCTTGTTCACCACCTTGTCCAGAGCCTTCACGATGGCGGTGCCGCCGACGGCGAGCGAACGCGAACCGTAGGTGCCCATGCCGAACGCAACGCGGCCGGTGTCGCCGTGCACCACGTCCACGTCGTCGACCGATATCCCCAGGCGCGAGGCGACGACCTGTGCGAACGTGGTCTCGTGCCCCTGTCCATGGCTGTGCGAGCCCGTGAACACCGTCACCTTGCCGGTGGGATGCACGCGCACCTCGCCCGATTCGAACAGCCCCGCTCGGGCGCCGAGCGCGCCGGCAATCGAGGAAGGCGCGAGGCCGCAGGCCTCGATGTAGCAGGAATATCCCAGCCCGCGCTTCTTGCCGCGCTTGGCGGCCTCGGCGCGCCGCGCCGGGAATCCGGCGACGTCGGCGATTTTCATCGCCTCGGCCAGCGTCGCCTCGTAGTCGCCGACGTCGTACTGCAGCGCCACCGGCGTCTGGTACGGGAAGGTCTTGATGAAATTGCGCCGGCGGATTTCCGCCGGATCGATGTTCATCTCGCGCGCCGCGGTCTCCACCAAGCGCTCTACCACGTAGGTTGCCTCAGGCCGGCCCGCGCCGCGATAGGCATCGACCGGCACGGTGTTGGTGAACACCCCTGTCACTTCGGCGTGAATCACCGGCGTGGTGTATTGGCCGGCGAGCAGCGTGGCATAGAGGATGGTGGGCACGGAGGAGGCGAAGGTCGAAAGATAGGCGCCCATCGCGGCGGCGGTGCGCACCCGCATCGCCAGAAACTTGCCGTCCTTGTCCATCGCGAGCTCCGCAGTCGTCACATGATCGCGGCCATGGGCGTCGGACATGAAGGACTCGGAGCGCTCGGCAGTCCACTTGATCGGGCGGTTGACCTGCTTCGAGGCCCAGGTCAGCACCACGTCTTCGGCGTAGAGGAAAATCTTGGAGCCGAAGCCGCCGCCGACGTCGGGCGCGATCACGCGCACTTTCTGCTCCGGCAGGCCGAGCACGAATGCGGTCATCAGCAGGCGCTCCACGTGCGGATTCTGATTGGCGACGTAAAGCACATAGGACTCGTCGTGGCGCGTGTAGCTCGCGTTGACCGCGCGTGGCTCGATCGCATTCGGGATCAGGCGGTTGTTGACGAATTCGAGCTTGGTCACGTGCGCAGCCGCAGCCATCGCCTTGTCCACCGCGCCCTTGTCGCCCAGCGCCCACACATAGCAGGTGTTGCCCGGAGCGGCGTCATGGATAAGCGGCGCACCCTTCTTCAGTGCGGAGACGACATCGACCACTGCCGGCAGCACTTCGTAGTCCACCTCGACCTGTTCCGCGGCATCCTTGGCCTGGTGCTGGGTTTCGGCGATCACCACCGCGACCTGGTCGCCGACGTGGCAGACTTTGCCCTGCGCGAGGCAGGGATGCGCCGGCTCCTTCATCGGCTGGCCGTTGACGTCGGTGATCAGCCAGCCGCAGGGCAGACCGCCGACCTTGGCCGCGGCGAGGTCCTCGCCGGTGAAGATCGCGATCACGCCCGGCGCCTTCAACGCCTTGTCTTTCCGGATCGCCGTGACTTTCGCGTGCGCGTGCGGCGAACGCACGAAGGCGGCATAGCTCTGGTGCGGCAGCGTCACGTCGTCGGTGTAAGTGCCGGCGCCGGTGAGGAAACGGTAGTCTTCCTTGCGCTTGACCGACACGCCGATACTGTTCATGTCACTCATGATCATCCTCCTAAATATTTGTAACGATACGAGGGGATACCTCCCCTCGTGCTCCCCTGGCTCGGGGCTGTCACGAGAACCACGTGACAGCCGCTCACATCTTTGCCGAGGCGGCTTTCACCGCCTTGACGATGTTGTGATAGCCGGTGCAGCGGCACAGATTGCCGTCGAGTTCGGCGCGGATGGTTTCCTCAGACGGATTCGGGTGATTCTTCACCAAGTCGACGGCGCTCATCACCATGCCCGGCGTGCAGAAGCCGCACTGCAGGCCGTGGTGCTCGCGGAATGCCTCCTGCATCGGATGCAGCGTGCCGTCGGACTGCGCCAAACCTTCGATGGTGACGATATCGGCGCCTTCGGCCTGCAGCGCGAGGATGTTGCAGCTCTTGACCGCGCGGCCGTTCATGTGGATGGTACATGCGCCGCACTGGCTGGTGTCGCAGCCCACGTGCGTGCCGGTAAGCCGCAGACTCTCGCGGATAAAAGTTGCCAGCAGTGTGCGTTCTTCTGCGTCGGCACTGACTGCCTTGCCGTTCACAGTCATCGATATCTTCATGACGTCTCCTTTTGTGAATGGGTTTTGTTGTGACTGTTGTTGCCATTTCTCCTGCGGGGCCCCGGCGGCGATGGTTTCCTCCTCGTACCGCGCGCCGCGGCAGGAACCGATGTGCGCGCCGGCAACAAGCTCCGGCGTGCCCAAACGCAGGGACGAGATGCGAGACCCTGCCGTGCGTCGTATCGACTGCAAGCGCGTGACGACGCCGCTTGACCGGTACCAGATCGAAGCATAACCTTGAACGCCTCGCGCGAAGGGCCTTTCTGAAAAATTCTGATATGTTGCGTTCTACATATTTATAACCCTAACTAGTTTGTGGAATTGAAGCGGTTGTCTGCAATGCTGGTCAACTCGGCGGAGGTGTGAAATGGACAGCGTCGATCTCGAAGTTCTGCGCAGTGCGCGCAAATGGCACAAGGCGGGTCACGCCGTCATCCTGGCCACCGTGGTCAAGACCTGGGGCTCCTCGCCGCGCCCGCTCGGCGCGATGCTCGCGATTCGCGATGACGGCCAGGTGTCGGGCTCGGTGTCCGGCGGCTGCGTGGAGGATGACCTGATAGAGCGCGTGCGCGAGCACAGGCTCGCCAACGACAAGCCCGAGGTCGCGACCTACGGCGTGACCAAGGAGCAGGCCGACCGCTTCCGCCTGCCCTGCGGCGGCACGCTGCAACTGGTGCTGGAGCCGGTCAAGGACAGCGCCGGCCTGGACCAACTGCTGGGGGCGATAGAGCGCCACGAACTGGTGGCGCGCACGCTAGACCTCGAGAGCGGCAAGTCGCGCATCGAGGCGGGCCGCTGGTCGGACACGCTCGAATTCGACGGTAAGCTGCTGACTACGGTGCACGGCCCGCGCTGGCGCCTCTTGATCATCGGCGCGGCGCAGCTGTCGCGCTTTCTGGCGCAGATGGCGCAGGCGCTCGACTACCATGTTACGGTATGCGATCCGCGCGAGGAATACGCGGAGGCCTGGGACGTGGCCGGCGCGACTATCGACCGCGGCTACCCCGATGACGTGGTGCAGGCGATGAATCTCGACGCGCACAGCGCGGTGGTCGCGATAACGCACGATCCCAAGCTCGACGATGCGGCGCTGCTCGAGGCGCTCAAGTCACCCGCGTTCTACGTCGGCGCGCTCGGATCGAAAGCCAACAACGACAAGCGCAGGAAGCGCCTGGCCGATTTCGACCTGTCCGCGGGGGAGATCGCGCGCCTGCACGGCCCGGTGGGCCTGAGGATCGGCAGCCGCACGCCGCCCGAGATCGCGGTGGCGATTCTCGCGGAAATGACAGCCGTGCGCCGCGGCGTGCAGGTCCCGCAGACCATAGAGCCGCCCAAGACCGGAGTCGAAGCCGGGTGCGGCGTACCGCAGAGCTGAGCCGGGACCTCCCGGCGCGGCGCCAGCCACGCTCCCGCGCCGCGGCAAACCGGCGAAAAGCTGAAATCCGCAGCGCCTAGCCTATGCCTGCGAACATCCCTTCGGACGCGAAGCTCTGCGGCATCCTGCTCGCCGCGGGCGCCTCGACGCGCTTCGGCACGGACAAGCTCATGCATCCGCTTGCCGGGGGAACGACGGTCGCCGCGGCCGCGCTCGCCAATCTGCGCTCGGCCCTTCCTCATGTCATCGCCGTGGTGCGGCCGGGCGCGACCGCGCTGGAGAATCTGTTGAGCGCGGCCGGCGCGACGGTGATCCTGTGCGCCGACGCCGACGAGGGCATGGGCGCGAGCCTCGCGAGCGCAGTACGCGCCACCAGCCATGTCGACGGCTGGGTCATCGCCCTGGCCGACATGCCTTTTATCCGGCCGCCGACCATTGCGAAAATCGCGGCATCCCTGGCCGCGGGCGCGGCCATCGCCGCACCCGCCTGGCGCGGCGAGCGCGGCCACCCGGTGGGCCTGTCGGCGCGCTTTCGGCCGCAGCTCGAAGCCTTGCACGGCGATGAAGGCGCGCGCGCACTGCTCAAGAAGAACGCCGGCTTGATCGAACTGATCGAAGTCGACGACCCCGGCGTTCGCCGCGACATCGACACGCCGGCCGACCTGTAGCCAGGCCGCGCCTGCGGCCCCGCCGCCGCGCTTATACTTACGGGAATAGCCGCGCTTCCGCCACGGAGTATCCGAAATGCCTGTTCGTCGTCTTGTCTTATCGCTATTGCTGCTGCTCTTTGCCCTACCGGCACGCCCGGCCGCGCTGCCGCTCGACGTAAGGGGCACGCCCACGCTCGCACCCATGCTGGCGCAGGTGACACCGGCCGTGGTGAACATATCGGTGATCACGCGCGCGCCGGTGGAGGACAACCCGCTGTTTCAGGACCCGCTGTTCCGGCGCTTTTTCAATATTCCGGACCGGCCGGCGCGCGAGGAGCAGAGTTCCGGCTCCGGCGTGATTGTCGACAGCGCGCACGGCTACGTGGTGACCAACAATCACGTGATCGACAATGCGCAGGTAATAGTGGTGACGCTGAAAGACAGGCGCACGTTCAAGGCGCGGCTGGTCGGCACCGATCCGGGCACCGACATCGCCGTGCTGAAAATCGATGCGCATAATCTGGCCGAACTGAAATTCGGCGATTCCGACGCGATGAACGTGGGCGACTTCGTTGTGGCCATCGGCAATCCCTTTGGCATCGGGCAGACGGTCACCTCCGGCATCGTCAGCGCGCTCGGCCGCACCGGTCTGGGCATCGAGGGCTACGAGGACTTCATCCAGACCGACGCGTCGATCAACCCGGGCAACTCGGGCGGGGCGCTGGTGAATCTTGCGGGCCAGCTCATAGGCATCAACACCGCCATCATCGGGCCCTCCGGCAGCAGTGCCGGCATCGGCTTCGCCGTCCCTTCGAACATGGTGCGCAGCGTGATGGAGCAGATCATCCGCTACGGCGAGGTGCGCCGCGGCCGCGTCGGCATAGTCACCCAGGACCTGAGCTACGATCTGGCACGAGCGCTGGGAACGGACTCGACACGAGGCGCGGTGGTGGTCAAGGTCGAGCCGGACTCACCGGCGCACAAGGCTGGCCTGAAGCCGGGCGACATCGTGACCACCGTCGACGGCAAACCGGTGCGTAGCTCGGCCGATTTGCGCAACCGCATGGGCCTGATTCCCGTCGGCAAACACGTGGCGCTGGGCGTGCAGCGCGGGGGACGGCCGCTGGCCCTGCGCCTGCGCATCGGGGAGCTCTACACGACGACCGCGATCCCGGGCGAGGCGGTGCCGCAGCTCGCCGGCGTGCGCGTGTCCGACATCGAGAAAGGCATGCCCGTGTACGGCATGGTAGAGGGCGCGATCATTACCCGCATCGAACCGCACACGCCCGGCGCAAAGTCGGGTCTGCGCGCGGGCGACGTGCTCTACGGCGTCAACCGCAAGCGCGTGCGCTCGGTGAAGGAGCTGCTTGCCGCCTTGCGCAGCACCGAGCGGCCGCTGCGCATCTTCCTGCTGCGCGGCGACTCGCGCCTGACACTGACCATACGCTAACCACCATAGAGAAACACCATGACAGCAGCCGAGTCCGACACCGTATTACCGGTCGCACCTGAAGATATCGCCGCAGCCGCTGCGCGCATCGCAGGACATGCACACCGCACGCCGGTGATGAGTTCGCGCATGGTCGATGCGCGCACCGGCGCGAAAGTCTTCTTCAAGTGCGAAAACTTCCAGCGCATCGGCGCATTCAAGTTTCGCGGTGCGTTCAACGCGCTCGCGCAATTGACGCCGGAACACAAGCGCGCGGGCGTGCTCGCCTACTCTTCGGGCAATCACGCCCAGGCGGTGGCGCTGGCGGGATCGCTGCTCGGCGTGCGCACCGTCATCGTCATGCCGCAGGACGCGCCGCAGGTGAAGCTCGAAGCCACGCGCGGCTACGGCGCCGAGGTCATCACCTACGACCCCAAGACTGCGAAGCGCGAGGCGCTGGCGGCACAAATCGCGCGCGAGCGCGGCATGACGGTCATTCCACCCTACAACCATGCACAAGTCGTCGCCGGACAGGGCACGGCGGCGAAAGAACTGATCGAGGACACGGGCGCCCTGGACTATCTGCTGGTGCCCTGCGGCGGCGGCGGGCTGCTCTCGGGCTGCGCCGTCGCAGCGAGTGCCTGGTCGCCGGGCTGCAAGGTGATCGGCGTCGAGCCCGAGGCGGGCGACGATGCGACGCGCTCCTTCCGCTCCAGGACCCTGCAGACTTGCGACAACCCGGACACCATCGCCGACGGCGCGCGCACGCCTTCGCTCGGAACGATCACCTTCCCGCTGGTGCTGCATTACGTGCACGATATGCTGACGGTAAGCGATGCCGAACTGCTGCGCAGCCTGTTCTGGATCTGGGAACGCATGAAAATCGTGATCGAGCCTACCGGCGCCCTCGCCGCCGCGGCCCTGCTCGAAGGCAAGCTCGCCGGCCGCCACGATATCGCCGGCAAGCGCATCGGCATCGTCATCTCCGGCGGCAATGCCGACATCAAGGCCCTTTGCAAGTTGCTTTAGCGGCGCAAGGCGCGATGACGCATCCCGCCGCGTCGGCCGAATTCCGCTTCTATGAGGAGCTGAACGATTTCCTGCCGCCCGAACGGCGCAAGGTCGCTTTCAACTACAGCGTCGCCGGAACGCGCTCGGTCAAGGACGCGATCGAATCCATCGGCGTGCCGCATACCGAAGTCGACCTGATTCTGGTGGATGGATCGTCGGTGGGCTTCGACCGCGTGCTGCGCGGCGGCGAGCGCGTCGCGGTGTACCCGGTGTTCGAACGGCTCGACATCACGCCGTTGCAGCATCTGCGGCCGCTGCCCTTGCGCGAACCGTGCTTCGTGCTCGATTGCCATCTGGGCAAACTCGCGCGCCACCTGCGCCTGCTCGGCTTCGATTGCCTCTACCGCAACGATTACCGCGACTACGAGCTCATTACCGCCGCCGTGGCCGAGCGCCGCATCATCCTCACGCGCGACCTGGGTCTGCTCAAGCAGCGCCTGGTGACCCACGGCTACTACGTACGTGAAACCAATTCGGAGGCGCAGCTGCGCGAGGTGATACGCGCATTGCAGCTGGAATCAAGCCTGCGCCCGTTCACGCGCTGCCGCGAATGCAATGCCGAACTGCGCGACGTGCCGAAGTCGGAGGTGCTGGCACGCCTGCCGGAAAAAGTGCGCGCCGCCTACGAGCGCTTCCAGCTCTGCCCCGGCTGCGGCCGCATTTACTGGGAAGGAACCCACTACGAGCGGCTGCGGCGGCTGCTCGATCCTGGCGCGCAGCCCGACGCGGCCGCGCGCTGACGCCGATCAGGCGCTCTTGTCCTTCGTCGGACAGGTACTGACGCCGATCATGCTGTAGAGCGGACAGAAGTTGACCAGACCGGTCAGAAGCGGCACCAGCCCGATCAGTCCCCACCAGCGGGCATTGCCCTGCAGAATCAGAATGAGGCTAAGCAAGCCCAAACCGACCACGATGCGCAAAATCTTGTCTACGCCGCCCACATTTGCTTTCATGGATAGTTCCTCCGCTTCAGGCATGACCACCTTGCAATCGTAACGCGCCCATATGACACAAGTATGTAACCGAAGTTACGTAACCGCCTCGATTCCAAAACGACCTCTCAGTCGGTGACCGACAAATCGCGTTTTGCCGCTTCGCGCAAATGGTGGTAGACGGTGTTGCGCGAGATTGCCAGAGCCCGCGCGGTATGGCTCACATTGCCACCGGAGCGACGGAATTCCCGTACCACCTCGTCGACGACTTTTTCGCGCAGCACGGATCCGCTCTGCCGCAGGCCGGGCGTCGACACCGGCGGCAGCCAGACTGCAACGTGTGCCAGGCCTATATGCCCGGCGGACGCAGCCAGCAGCGCGCGCGTCAGGACTGCGCGCAGTTCGCGGAAATTGCCGGGCCAGTCGTGTACGGCCAGGCGCGCGACAGCGTCCTCGGCGATTGTCGCAGCGGGATCTATGCGTGCAAGGGTAAAGCGCAATGCAGCAATGAAGTCGCTGCGGGCTCGCAGCGGAGGAAGCACTGCCTTGACCGTATCTAGCCGGTAGAGCAGGTCTGCGCGAAAACGCCTGGCGGCGACTTCGGCGGCAAGGTCGGCGTTGGTCGCCGCGAGAATTTGCAAATCGACAACGCGGCCTCCACGCCCGCCCACCGTTCGCACCAGCCGATCATCGAGGAAGCGCAGCAGCGTCGCCTGCAACTGCGGCGCCAGCGCGCCGATCTCGTCGAGCAGCAGCGTCCCCCCCTCCGCGCCCACAATCAGCCCTTCGGCTCCCTCTTTGCGCGCCCCGGTAAAGGCGCCGGCGGTATAGCCGAACAATTCCGCTTCGAACAGATTTTCCGGCATGGCGGCGCAGTTGATCGCGACGAACTCGCCTTTGCGACCGCTGACTTCGTGCGCGTAGCGTGCGAGCATCTCTTTGCCGCTGCCGGTCTCGCCCTGAATCAGGATCGGCGCGTTCACCCGAACCGCGGCCGCGACCAGCGCCAGCGTTTCCCGGACGCCGCGATCTTCGGCCACGAAAGCGGGTTCGCGCAAACCCCGCGCCGGTGCCAGCGCGAGCTGGGCTCGCGCCTTGAGCTGGGGCTGGCCGCGCCCTGCAAACCGCGCGCCGCGATTGATCCACGCAACAGCATGCATGCTGCCCAGCGCATCGCGCACGAAAGTCTGGTGGTTCGTGTGCAGCCGCGCCAGGAGTCTTTCGAGCGGTTCGTTGAATATCTGTTCGAACTGCACACCGGGGCCCATCTGCAGTCCCGTCAGTATGCTGGCCGCCCGGGCGTTGACTGCGCTGAGGCGGCCGGCCTCGTCGATCGCTATCATGCCGGCGCTGATGGTACCGAGGAACTCCGCGCGCGGATGGATCGCGAGAATCATTTGCGCGCCCATCTGATGCACAAACAGACCATTTTCGATATGCGTCGCCGCCATCTTCACCAGCGCAAGGGTATGGCGCTGGCGCGACTCGCAGTCCGAGGAGGCGTCGAGCATTCCGACCAGTTCGCCAGCCGGGCCGCGCACCGGCGCCGCGGTGCAGCAGACCTCTCCATAGCAGGAGAAGAAATGCTCCGATCCATGGATGATAATGGGCTGGCCTGTGACGATCGCGGTGCCCAGCGCATTAGTGCCGCATACGGCCTCCGACCAGCGGCTTCCAGGGATGATGCGCCGGCCGGCGTCGCTGTCGCCGAACTGGCTGTCGGCTACCGATTCGAGCACGGTGCCATCGGCATCGGCGAAGGCGATCAGGAAGTTCGACCCGGCAATCTGATGGTAAAGAGTTTCAAGCTCGGCGAGCGCCAGGTGATGAACATGCCCGGTACGCTCGCGGCAGCGCTTGAGTTCGCGCTCGCCGATGATCAGCTTTTGCGGCGTACCGTGCGGATCCAGACCGGCATCCAGACAGCGCGACCAGCTTGCGGATATCTCCGCGGCAAGCAGATCTTCTACTGCGATGCGGCGGCGCTCGAGCACGAGTCGAGCGCGCACCATACGTTCGGCGTTCGTCAACATGTCCACCCCCTAGCATGTTGTTATGGTCGTATTGGTTCGACCAATTTTCGATTTGATTCTATTCCTTTCGTCATCGCTTGGCATCTGTTCAGATTTTGCACAGGCGAAAATTGAATTCGTTCAAATGAGATACAGATACAAAGCGGTTCGAGTCGATCCGTTTTCCATGAAATCATCCCGTTACAGCAGTTTTGCGCCACTGGCACGGATCTTGAGTGTAGTCCGGGGGTCCATCCATCACGAGAGGGGAAATCAACCATGAAAGCGGCAGTACTCCACGCGTATGACCCGTCGCTAACGCAGAAGGAATTCGTAAGCTACGAAACGTTCCCCGACCCCACCATCGAAAAGCCCACCGACGTCATTGTGCGCATCGGCGGCGCGGGTGTCTGCCGCACCGACTTGCATATCGTCGAAGGAATCTGGCGCCAGAAAGTAGATATCGCGCTGCCCTACATCATGGGCCATGAAAACGCCGGCTGGGTCGAAGCGGTCGGTTCCGCCGTCACGTCGGTCAAGCCGGGCGACCCGGTGATCTGTCATCCGCTGGTCACCAGCGGCCACTGCCTCGCCTGCCGCCGCGGCAACGACATGCATGCGGTCGACGCAAGCTTCCCCGGCATCAACGCCAACGGCGGCTATGCCGAATTTCTGCACACCTGCGAGCGCACGCTGATCAAATTGCCGAAAGGCCTGGCACCGAAGGATGTCGCTCCGTATACCGACGCCGGGCTGACTGCCTACCGCGCCGCGAAGAAAGCCTCGCGTCACCTGCTGCCTGGGCAGTTTGCGGTGATCGTCGGCGTCGGCGGTCTCGGCCACATCGGCATCCAGGTGCTGAAGGCGATGTGCGCCGCCGAGATCATCGCCATCGACCGCTCCGACCTCGCGCTCACCCTGGCTAAGGAATGCGGCGCGCATCACGTGATCAAGGCCAGCGGCAACGAAGTGGAAGATGTGCTCGCGCTGACCAACGGCAACGGCGCCGAGGCGGTGATCGACTTCGTCGCCGAGGGCGATGCGGTGGCGAAGGGCCTGGCGATGACGCGCAACGACGGCTACTATTACATCGTCGGCTACGGCGGCAAGGTCGACATCCCGACCATCGACATGATCTTCTCGGAAAAGACCATCGTGGGCAACCTGGTCGGTACCTATCCCGAACTGGTCGAACTGATGGCGCTTGCCGACCGCGGCATCGTCAAGCTCGCCACGCACGAATACCGCCTCGCCGAAGCCAACCAGGCCCTGCATGATCTTCACGCCGGCAAGATCAAGGGACGCGCCGTCCTTGTTCCCTGACAGCCCACGCAATCACGTCGGATCGAATCGACAAAACAGGAAGGAGGTAAGCATAATGAAATCGATCAAGTACCCGTTGCTCGCAACTGCGGTCACAGCCGCGCTCGCCCTTGGCGCCACATTGGCTTCGGCCCAGGATTTCTCGAAGTACGGCATCAAGAATGATGTTCCCGGCATCTGTTCCTATGCCTCGGTGTCGAAGAAGGACTACAAGGGCCGCACCCTCAGCGTGATCACCCACGCGGTCCCGGTGATGGGCGAGCCGACGGACCTGCACGCCAAGCAGTTCGAAGAACTCACGGGCGCCACGGTCAACGTCGTGCACGTACCGTTCGGGGACCTGTTCCAGCGCATCATGATTCCGTTCCAGACCGGGCAAAACGCCTACGACGTGATGTTCTACGGCTCGCTCTGGAGCGGTGACTTCCACGACTATCTGGCACCCGTTCCGCAGAAGTATCTCGACACGGCCGGGATGAAAGACGTGACGGCCACCTACCGCAAGGTGGCCACCTGGGGCAACACGATGGTTCAGTATACGGTCGACGGCGACCGGAACTACCTGAAATATCGCACGGACGTATTCAACAATCCGGAGTACCAGAAAAAATTCAAGGAGAAGACCGGACACGATCTCGCCGTGCCCAAGACCTGGGAGGACTACGACCGGATAGCCAATTTTTTCAACGGCTGGGACTGGGCCGGCGACGGCAAACTGCACTACGGTTCCGCCGAGGTCACCAAGCGCGACGATCTGATGTTCTCGGCCTTTATCGACCGGGCGTCGGCCTACGCCAAGAATCCGCACGTGAAAGGCGGATTGTTCTTTGACCTGAAAACCATGGAGCCCCTGATCAACACCCCGGGCTTCGTCAAAGGACTCGAAATGTTCATCAAAGCGAAGCGCTTTTTCCCGCCCGGTGGAGACAACTTCGGCCTGGGCGACGAGATCTTTTCGTTCGGCGGCGGCCAGACGCTGATGAGTTATACCTGGGACGACGCCTTCGTCCAGGCGATGGAGCCGACGAGCAAAATCCGCTTCAAGGTCGGCTCATCGCCCCTGCCGGGCAGCCACGAAGTCTGGAATCGCCTCACCAAGAAGTGGGAATACTTCGCCACGCCGAACGCTCCGGCCTATGTCACCTGGGGTTGGACCTCGGCGGTGGCGAAAGCGTCGAAGAACAAGGACATGGCCTTCGACTTCCTGTGCTTCTTCAGCAACGAGGCAAACGCCGATCATGATCTGCAGATCGGCCGCTTCGGCGTCAACCCGTATCGCAATGCCCACTTCACCGCAAGCTTCTGGGCCGACAAGATGGGTTGGGGCAAGACCGTGGGGGATCAATACGTGAAAACGCTGTCGACCATAGACAGAAGCAAGAATCACGTGTTCGACCTGCGCATACCCGGCGTCAATCAGTTCATGAGTTCGATGGCAACCGGCGTATCCGAAGCCATGGCCGGACAAAAGACGCCGCAGCAGGCCCTCGACGACGTGGCCAAGGAATGGAAGCAGATCGTCGCCCGCATCGGCGTGGACAAGGTGCGCGCAGCCTATGCCAACGTGGTCAAGCTGGAAGACAACGACTAGCCCGAGGGAAGGGAGGGCGCGCAAGCCGATATCGCCCAAGCTATCATGGCGGCTTGAGTCGCGTCTCTCCCCTTGTCGCATAGTTGCAAGCTTACGCGGACGCAAAGGGCGTCCGCGCTTTTCTGTACGGAGGCTTCCTCGCCGTAGCGGAAATGCAGTTGGTGCCCGCCGCAGGCGAAGGTATTTGGAAAGTCGTACGTCGTACATAGGATAGGAGCCGGGCTTGGCCAGGGATCGAAGCAAGTTCGTATTTGTCATGCCGGGGTTGATCGTGCTGGTCGCGATTATCCTGTTCCCGCTGCTGTTCACCATACGCGTGAGCTTCTCCGACTGGGATGTCGCCCGGCCTGGGCTCGACTGGATCGGCTCGACGAATTACCTTCGCCTCGCCCACGACACGCGCTTCTGGGAATCGTTCGGGCGTCTGGCGCTGATGGCCCTCGGGTCGGTGCTGCTGCAGTACCTGCTCGGCTTCGGCCTGGCACTGTTGGTGTGGCGCGAAGTGCGCGCGCGCCGCTTTTTCCGCGTCCTGTTCCTGATTCCGATGATGACCACGCCGGTGATCATGGCGGTCATCTGGCGCACCATGTTTCATGAGTCGCTCGGACCGGTGAACGACCTGGTGCACCTGCTCGGCTTCGCGCCGCTGCCGTGGCTGTCGCAGGCCGGTCTGGCCATGACGAGCATCATCATCGTCGAGGTCTGGCAGTGGACGCCGTTCATGTTTCTGATGCTGCTCGCCGGCCTGCTGTCGCTGCCGCGTGAGCCTTTTCTGGCCGCCGCCATCGACGGCGCAGGACCGATACGGACTTTCCTGCGCGTGACTTTTCCGATGATGGCGCCGATTTCGATCGGCGCCATCATCATCCGTCTGATCGAAGCCTCCAAAATCCTGGACTCGGTGTACGTGATCACCTCGGGCGGGCCGGGCACGGCGACGGAAACCTCGAGCTATTACATTTTCATTCGCGGCCTGCGTGACTTCCAGGTCGGCTACGCCGCGGCCCTATCCTTCACCTATCTCGTCATCATGGCGATTTCGCTTACCATCATCGCCAAGGTGCTGGCGCGGGCGCTGCTCGTCAAGGACTCTGCCTGATGAGCACTTTGTACCGCTTCCTCAAATATGGCGCGATCCTGCTCTGGTCCGCCTTCGTCATCGCGCCGTTCCTGTGGGCGCTGACCACTTCGTTCAAGACCGCCAACGGCATCACCGGGGGGCCGACCTACATTCCGTGGCTGCAGTACAAACCGTCGCTTCAGGGCTGGGGAGATCTGTTTCACAGCGGCGGCGGCGGAATCCAGATCGGCGGCCCCTACCTGGACAGCCTGATCGTAACCGTCAGCGCCAGCGTGATCAGCCTGGTGTTCGGGACGCTGGCCGCCTACGGCCTGTCGCGCTTCACCTTCCGCGCCGGGTTCATACGCAACGCCGACATCACCTTCTTTTTCATCTCGCAGCGGATCATGCCGCCGGTAGTGCTCGCGATACCGTTCTTCCTGATGCTGCAGTTCCTCCATCTTCTCGATACCAAGATCGGGCTGATCGTCGTCTATATCGCGCTGCTGATGCCCATCGCCGTGTGGGTGATGGTGGATTTTTTCAACACCGTCCCGCGCGAACTCGACCAGAGCGCAATGCTCGACGGCTGCAGCCCGTTCGAAACGTTCTGGCGCGTGATCCTGCCGAATTCCAAACCCGGACTGGTCGTGGCGGGCCTGTTCTGCCTGATCTTCGGCTGGAACGACTTCTTCTTCGCATTTACGCTGACCTTCACCAAGACGCAACTGTTGCCGGTGGCCATCGTGTCGCTCAACTCTTCGGTGACGCCCTGGTGGAGCCTTTCGGCCGCCGCGCTGGTGTCGGTAGCACCGCTGGTGGCGGTCGCGTTCATCCTGGAGAGTTATCTCTCGCGCGGCAATCTCGCCGGCGCGATCAGGTAGGGCGGCGCCGATGTCACTGGTCGCCACCGAACTTACGCGCCGCATCGACGGTATCGCCCATCTGAACAACATATCGTGCACCCTTGAACGCGGGCGTTTCTACGTGGTCGTCGGGCCGACGCTGTCGGGCAAGACTTCGCTGCTGCACGCGCTCGCCGGCCTCGATGTCCCCGACACAGGGAGGATTACGCTGGACGACGCGGACCTCGCGACCGTTCCCGTGTGGTCGCGCAGCGTGTCGATGGTGTATCAGCAGTTCATCAACTATCCGCACCTCTCGGTCTATGACAACATCGCTTTTCCGCTGCGCCGCCGGCGCTTCAAGCACGCCGAAATCGAGCGCAGGGTGCGCGCGATGGCCGAGACCGTAGGCTTGACGCCGTTCCTGACACGCCTGCCGGGTGCGCTTTCCGGCGGACAACAACAGCGCGTGGCCCTCGCCCGCTCGCTGGTCAAGGGTTCGGATCTCCTGCTTCTGGACGAACCTCTGATCAACCTCGACTACAAGCTGCGCGAACAGCTGCGCGAGGAGTTCCTCAATATCTTCAGCGCGCAAAGTCGTTCGATCGTGGTCTACACCACGGCCGATCCGAACGAGGCCCTGCTATTCGGTGCCGAGGTGCTGGTGATGCACGAAGGCCGGCTGCTGCAGGTCGGCGCGGCGCAAAGCGTTTATGCCCGACCGGCCACGGCCACGGTGGCCAGGATATTCAGTGATCCGCCGATGAACCTGCTGCCCGGTTCGCTCGAGGACGCCGGACTACGGCTCAGCAAGGACGTGCTGCTGCCGCGGCCGCGTCATTTTGGCTCGCTTGCGCAAGGGCCCTATGTGTTCGGCATCCATCCCAGCGACATCGCACCGGACCCCAGCGGCATCGCCAGCGAGGTCGAGCTGGCCGAGATCAGCGGTTCGGAGACCTTCCTCCATGTGCGCCACGCCGACATGCACCTGGTCGCCCATCTCTCCGGCGTGCACGCCTATGCCCTGGGCGAGAACGTGCATGTAGCCCTGGAGGGCAGCAAGCTGTTCGCATTCGCGCCCGGGGGCGAACTCGCCGCCGCGCCGGCGGCCGGCGGCTGAGGAGCAGACATGGCACGCATCGACCTCGACGGACTCGCACACAGCTACGACAGCGCCAGCGCACGGCCGAGCTACGCGCTGCATCCGTTTACCCATACCTGGGAAGACGGCGAAACCTATGCCCTCCTCGGCCCCTCGGGCTGCGGCAAAACGACACTGCTCAACATCATGTCCGGCATCGTCCGGCCGAGCGAAGGACGCGTGCGCTTCGACGGCGTGGACGTCACCGATCTTGCGACTGCCCGGCGCAACATCGCCCAGGTGTTCCAGTTCCCGGTGATCTACCGCACCATGACCGTATTCGAGAACCTCGCATTTCCGCTGCGCTGCCGGCGACTGCCGGAGCGCGAGATCCAGGAGCGCGTCGGAGAGGTCGCGGAATTGCTCAATCTCGGCAGCTATCTCAAGCGCGCGGCACTGCACCTCAGCGCAGATGCGAAACAGCTCATTTCCCTGGGGCGCGGACTGGTGCGCAAGGACGTCGCCGCGATTCTGCTCGACGAGCCGCTGACCGTCATCGACCCGCAACTGAAATTCGAGTTGCGGCGCAAGCTGAAGGAAGTGAACCGACGCTACCGGCTCACACTGATCTATGTAACCCACGACCAGACCGAGGCAATGACGCTGGCCAACAAGGTGGTCGTCATGAACTACGGAAAGGTGGTCCAGATCGGAACGCCGCAGGAGTTGTTCGAGCGGCCGGAGGATGCCTTCGTCGGATACTTTATCGGTTCGCCTTCAATGAACATGCTCGAATGCCGGCTGGCCGAAGGCGGGGTGGACGTGGGCAGCATGCACATTGCGTTTCCGGGCGCCGATCGCTCGGCAGGCAAGGCGGGGGCAAAACTCGCTTTTGGCGTGCGCCCGGAATACGTCGCGATCACTGATGCTCCGGCGGCGGGTGCGCTTCCCGCCGTCCTCGTCGACCTGAAATCTGTCGGCGCCTTTCGCATCGCCACGCTCGAAATGGGCGGTCAGCGCATCAAGGCAAAAATAAGCGCGGACGCGCCGATCCCGGTCGATCGCACGTTCGTCAGATTCTCCGACGGCAGGCGCCTGCTCTACGCCGACGACCGCCTCGTGGCGGTTGCCTAGACTGGAAAACAGCGGGCGCACGCACATAGCCGACAAGCTGCTACCATCTTTCCTGGCGATCGCGTTGCATCGTCCGAGATTGCAGGAGGCACCATGGAAAATTCGCCCATCGAGCGGCTGTACGCCATCCTCGAGCGCCAGCGTTCTGCCTTCGCAGAGGAAATGAATCCGACCCTGGCCGCGCGCACGGACCGGCTGGCCCGGCTCGCGGCGATGGGGGAGAAACATGCGGCGGAAATCGTCGATGCGATCAGCGCCGACTTCGGCCACCGCTCAGCCCATGAAACGCAGATGGCCGAACTGGTCCTGGTGGGCGCCACCGTGCGCCACGCGCAGCGCCACCTCAAGCGCTGGGTGAAGCCGCAGCGCATGCCCACCGCGATGCACTATCGCCCGGGGAGCAACCGCCTGCTGCGCCAGCCGCTGGGCGTCGTGGGCATTATCTCGCCCTGGAATTACCCCTATCAGCTGGCCCTCGCGCCCGCAGTGGCGGCCATCGCCGCCGGCAACCGCGTCATGATCAAACCGTCGGAACTGACGCCGCGCTTTTCCGATCTGCTCGCGCGCATCGTGGCCGAATCCTTCGACGAAGGCGAAATGGCGGTGGTGATCGGCGACGCGCAGACCGGCAAGGCTTTCACCGAGCTGCCCTTCGACCATTTGTTTTTCACCGGATCGACTGCGGTCGGGAGAATGGTGGCGCTGGCGGCGGCGAAGAACCTGACGCCCGTGACCCTGGAGCTGGGCGGCAAGTCGCCGGCGATCCTCGACCCTTCCAGCGATCTTGCGACCGTGGCGCCGCGCCTCGCATTCGGCAAGCTGCTCAATGCCGGCCAGACCTGCATCGCGCCGGACTACGCCTTCGTGCCCGAGGACCGCATCGACGCCTTCGTCGAGCACATGCAGCGCGCAGTCGCCAAAATGTACCCCAGCCTCGCCGCCAATCCCGACTACACCAGCATCGTCAACGAGCGCCATTTCGCGCGCCTGCAGGGCTTGCTCGAAGACGCCCGCGCCAAGGGCGCGCGCATCGTGACCATCAATCCGGCCGGCGAAACCCTGGCCCCGGCCGGGCGCAAGCAGCCGCCGGTGCTGGTCCTGGGTGCGACGCCGGAGATGAAGCTGATGCAGGAGGAGATTTTCGGCCCGATCCTGCCGGTGCTGGGCTATGAGCGCATAGAAGAAGCGATCGCTTACATCAACCGCCACGACCGGCCGCTGGCGCTGTACTGGTTCGGCGCCGACAACGCGAATCGCGACCAGGTGCTCAGTCAGACGATCTCGGGCGGCGTGACACTCAACGACTGCATCTGGCACATCGCGCAGGAGGACCAGCCTTTCGGCGGCGTGGGCGCCAGCGGATACGGCTCCTATCATGGAGAGTGGGGCTTTCGTACGTTCAGCAAGGAAAAACCGGTGTTCGTCCAGCCCAGGCTGAACGGCATGTTCCTGATGTACCCGCCTTTCGGCAAGACCTTCGAGCGCATGCTGGCCTTGCTCAGGCGCATCGCCTGATCTCGGCGCGGCGCCGGCCGCGCTGATTTATTTGTTCCTATACAAATAGTTACTGAATTCTGCCGCGACAGCGGTCGGCACCCAGGAAACCCTGATCGCGCATGCTAAAATCGCTTTGTCTCCATTCTGGAAACTTAGCGCCATGTCCTCGCTCAACAACAAGCTCGCCGACGTCGATCCCGAACTCTGGCGGGCCATCCAGGCGGAGCACCAGCGCCAGGAAGATCACATCGAACTGATCGCCTCGGAGAACTACGTCAGCCGTGCAGTGCTCGAAGCGCAGGGTTCGCAGCTCACCAACAAGTACGCCGAGGGCTATCCGGGCAAACGCTACTACGGCGGCTGCGAGCAGGTGGACGTGGCCGAGTCCCTGGCGATAGCGCGCGCAAAGCAGCTGTTCGGCGCGGAATACGCCAACGTGCAGCCGCATTCGGGCTCGCAGGCCAACCAGGCCGTCTACGTAGCGGCGCTCAAGCCCGGCGATACCATCCTCGGCATGTCGCTCGCCCATGGTGGACACCTGACCCACGGCGCCTCGGTCAATCTCTCCGGCAAGCTCTACCACGCCGTCGCCTACGGCGTTGACGCGAACGAGCTAGTCGACTACGACCAGGTCGCGCGCCTCGCACGCGAACACAAGCCGCGCATGATCGTAACCGGCGCCTCCGCCTATTCGCGCGTATTCGACTGGAAGCGATTCCGCAACATTGCCGACGAGGTCGGCGCCTACCTGATGGCGGATGTGGCGCACTACGCCGGGC
>Ga0307375_10001631_pt1 | contig 24149 bp, 20 predicted proteins | sample TR1MG_FD_202531 | JGI IMG/M metagenome (GOLD analysis project Ga0307375, IMG submission 202531) | Soil microbial communities from Risofladan, Vaasa, Finland - TR-1 | ecosystem: Environmental > Terrestrial > Soil > Coastal area > Acid sulfate soil | place: Finland: Risofladan, Vaasa | collected...
CCCATCGCAGGTCTCCCTCAGGCCACCAGCTTCATGGCTTCGTCCCAGGCACGCTGCTTGATCTGCGCCCCTTGGCCGAACCACGCCGCATCACGGCGGTGATCGTCGCTGCGTGCCCGTCGATGGTGGTCAATGAACTCCGTCACGCTGTTGAGAACACCCCATGCCGTACCGCGGCTGGATGCCATCAACGCGCCGCGACCACCGCCTTCGTACAGTGATCGGACTGTGGCAAGCGCCTGCTCGTTGACCACCACGGTCTTGCCCTCAGGAGCGGCGTAGGTGAGCACCCGACGCAGCAAGCCTTCCACCGTATCGGGATCCACTGGCCGCGCCACCAGCGCCTTCATGCGGGCCACAAAGCCGTCCCACGCCGCCACGGTGATGCCCAGCTGGCGCTTGACCGCATCGGGATCGAACTGGCTGCGGTGCGGCACCCTGATGGCGCTACTGGCGTTCCCCAGCGCAATGGACAGGGTGTTGTTGCACACCACACGGACCGACGTGAACTGTGCGGTGGTCGCCAGCGTGCCGTCGCAGGCCGTGGCCAGCAACAGGTAGCCATCGACGCGGTCACGTCCCCTGAGCGCGGTGCTCTGACCGGTCTTCGCCAGTGCCCAGGCGGATTCAACTACGAAGTGCACCACGGTTGAAGGAGACATCAAAAACGTGTTGTGGCGTACGGAAGTCTAAACGTTTTCGAGGACGCTGGTTGAGCTTGTCTTCAATCGCTTGAATATCGGCATTGGAGTAAGCGCTCAGATCACACCTCTTGGGCAGGTACTGCCGTATCAAGCCGTTGGTGTTTTCATTGGTGCCGCGCTGCCAGGATGAGTACGGTTCGGCGAAATAGCTCCGAGCGGTTAGAGCGATGTCCACCAAGGCGTGCTCGGCGAACTCGCTACCGTTGTCCCAGGTCAGGGTATGCACGCGAGCCTGCAGGGGATACAGGGCGTGGACGATGGCGCGCATGACCGTGTCAGCCTCGCCGTTGGGCACCAGCCGCATGCGTAGCAGGCCGGACTTGCGGTCGACCAGCGTCACGACCCGCGCAAGCCCTTTGCCCACGATGGTGTCGCCCTCCCAGTCGCCCACCCGTTTGCAGCTTTCCACGATGGGTGGTCGCTCAGCAATACGCCGCCCACGAAAGCGTTGACGCTGCCGCGGTGTGCCACAGCGATGGCGGCGGCGCCGCTGCTTGCGGCAACGCAGATTCCGCCATAGCTCGCCACCACGCTGGCGATCGGCGGCGATGTGTTGGTAGATGCGCTCGTGGCTGATGGATGTCTCGCTGGCGATCTGTACGGGGCTCCATTGTTCAGCCGTCAGCCGCGCCTCCACGACCGCCCACTGCTCCGGTCCGATCCGAGCTTGCGCGCTCGCCGCATGCCTGCGCGTCGTGCTCTGCCGGTGTGCGGCCCGCGCGTGATACCTGGTCGCATCACCTAGGTTGCGTCGAAGCTCGCGGCAGATCGTCGTCGCGGCGCGCTTCAACTCCACGCCGATCTCGCGGGCTGAACAACCACCCCTATGTAGGTGCTGGATCTGATAGCGTTCGCCTTGGCTCAGGTGTGTGTAGCTCATGTGCAGTTCCACTTGGCGGTGAAGCTGTGCAGGCTACCGCACCTGCGCCGCTCTACCACTTGGGGTGGTGCACTTCAGAATTGAACTCGCCCCAAAACTTACGGCCTTCACGCAACACGCCGGCCGTTTCCAACTCGAAGCCGTTGTACGCCGTCAGGTCGCGATAGAACTCCAGGATTTCGCCCGGCTGCACCACGTGAAAGCGCTTGGACACAACGGCCAGCGGCGCCTTGGTATCCGACCGATACAGCACCTTCTGCGCAGGGAAGGCGTTGATCACGCCCAGATGGCTGTTGCCGGAGATATAGCGGACTTCGGATTGCTCAATCTGCCAGTCCATGCCCGCCTGCTTTTTCCATGTGTCGATGGATTGATGCGGGGCCAGTTTGTTGCCAAGGCCGTGCCACGGCGTTTCGCCGGCATAGGCCATCGTTTCAACCAGGTGCATGGTCGTTTCCTCGCAAGTTGGGGGCATAAACGCACAAGGCCCGGACATGCCGGGCCTTGTGCGCTGTGCTTGGGGTGGAGTGGATCAGGGGGTTTTGACGCTGCCGCAACTGGTGCATTTGACGATGCCCACCAGCACTGCAGTAGCAACGACCAGGACGCAGTAGACCGTGTCGAGTTTGCCGTTCATGTCGTCGGATACCCATGGAGAACGCTGCGATGCGGAGCGTCCAGACGCGAAGCCGAAGGTCACGGACTTCAGATGGGTAATGTGGATGTCAGATTTTCTTCAATCGAAGCTGTTACGCATTCCAGCCGTGAAACGGCAGCAACATGCCCGAGTCCAGATCGACTGACCAGTCGTAGTTAGCGAAACAGGCTATGGTCCGCAATAGCACTGACAATGGGAGCCTACCGGCAGAAACCCATTTGAGCCGTTGGCGAACGGCCCCTTTGGGGAATCCATTTTTCCGGGAGTGGTGACAAAATACTGGCCGTACGGGCAGGCCCGACGCGATATCTGCGTTTCTCGGGCCTGCCGGCCCAAGCCCCCGACATGGCGTTCATTCCTCCAGATGTGTCAACAGCGCCAGCCATTCATCGATTCAATGGACTCAGGACCCCGCTGACGTTGCGATTGCGGACGTGGGTATAGACTTGACTCCTAGCAACATCTCTGTGCCCCAGCAGCTCTTGGACGCTCCGGATGTCATAGCCCATTTCGAGCAGGTGGGTTGCGAACGAATTTCGCAGGGCGTGCGCACTCAGTGGCTCGACGACGCCCGCACGAAGACGCGCCGCCTTCAATCCACGCGCCAGGATGGTATCGCCAAAGTGATGGCGACGCTCGATGCCATCGTTCGGATTGATCGACCGCTGGACGGACGGAAACACGTACTGCCAACCGAAGTCACGTGCTGCCGATGGATACTTGCATGCCAGTGCGTACGGCAGGGCCGCTTCTCCAAACCCTGCGGCCAAGTCGGCGGCATGCAGAATCCGCGCACGTTCGACTTCCCGCTGCAACGGCTCAACCAGCGATTTTGGCAATACGGTATGGCGATCCTTCGCACCTTTGCCACCACGTATCGTGATCTAGTTGCGCACGAAATCCACATCCTTGACCCGCAGGCGCAAGCATTCCATCAAGCGCATGCCGGTGCCGTAGAGGAGGCTTGCCAAGAGGTGTGGCCGACCTTCCATGTGTGCCAGCAGACATCGCGCTTCGTCTTGCGAGAGCACCGTCGGCACGCGCTTTGGCCGCTTGGCGCGCACGACGCCTTCCATCCATGGCAACTGGATCCCAAGGACTACCCGATACAAAAGCAGCAAGGCCGATAGCGTCTTGTTCTGGGTGCTGGCTGCGACCGTTCGCTGGACGGCAAGGAGCTGTGGGTTAAGGTGCAGAACGACATCGAACCAAGGCTGCAGAACGGTGCTGATCTGGCAAGCGTACGCGACTTCGCATCGAAGTCCATGGAAATTACGGGTCGCTTGGCTGCGTGCATGCACCACTTCGAGGGCGTGGCCGGTGATGTCATCAGCATGGAGACCTTGGATCGTGCGCTGGACGTGGTTTCGTACTATTTCGACGAATACATCAAGTTATTCGGCGACCGCAACGACGTACCACAGGACCAGAAGGACTTGCGCGCGCTGGGCATGTACCTTCATAGCCGGTACTGGCTCAAGGGGTACGATTCGGTATTGCGCAATGTAGTTCGCAAGAACGGCCCGATCCGCCACCAAGGGCGCTTCGAGGCGGCCCTGCAGCAACTGTGCTGGGAAAACTCTGTAACCGTAGAGCATGAAAACCCGGAGAGGGGCAAGGGGAGGTTGTGGATCAGGCTCAACCCTGGCGTGTTCGAAAGCATTAGTCGCAATTTGGGCATGCAGTACAGCTAGGCACGCAGTGAGAAAAAGCCGCCCCGGCCTAAGCAGGGGCGGCTTTTTCATGCCCGTATGTCCTGCACGACGTGCGACAACGCTACAAATGTTGCATATCGCGTCGATTTCAGCGGGGCAGGTACGTTGTCCGAAACCGCCCTGTGCGGCGTGGCATCGAAGCCGGCCAGCCTCAGCTGGGTCGGCGCTTAGGACGCGTGGGCGCGCTGTCTCGCTCCACAGCCTCGCCATCACGTCGCATCGAGACGTACTCGGCCTTCTCGCTTGGTGACATCCGCCTGATACGAGCAGGACCGAGATGGCGCTCCGCCTCGCGCGGTATCGCTTGTTCTCGGAGTGTGCGGTGATCCACACGAGCGTCGTGCCCGTTAAGTTCCAGATGGTGATTGATGGTGTCGGCGATGGTTCTCCGCAGCGCAATGACATCGTTGCGCAATTCCATCCGGTTGCGTCCGCCGCTGGCCTTTCGGCGCCCGCCTGTCGCAGGTCTTTTGGAGTTGTGCCGTGAAAAGAAGGTCTCTGCAGGACGATCAATTCCGTCGTCGACGCGGTCGGATGTCATCAAGTGCGCATGGGGATTCGGTGAGCCGTCGATGGACGAGCTGGGTACATGGATGGCGAATTGATAGGGCTTGCCGGCGGCGATCTTCGCGACAAGGTCGTCGATCAGCGCCCTGTTTTGCGTTGCCGTGAGCTCGCTCGGAAGTGCGATGATCGCTTCCCGATATGCTGCGCCGTTTTTGCGCTCGTTCCGGTCGGCTGCTTTCCAGAATTGCTTCGGATTACCGGCCGACCATGCAGGCAGGTTGCCGTAATCGGTTTCGACCAAATCATCGCGCTTGCTGTGGTAACCACGTCGCGTGATGTAGTCCGCATGATCGTCGGCTGCGCCCTTACGTCCGCTCTTGATCTCGAAATGGAAACTGGTCATTGGTGTACTACCCTTTCTCGTCGTATGCAAAAGAAAAGCCGACGAGGTTGCCCTCATCGGCTTGCAGCAGTGGATTCCTTGCCGTTCTGGATCGCGTTAGCAGAAACGGTAAGTGCGCGTAGGCTTCTCCCACCCATACCAGCACCCTAGCCAAGGCTAGCCAAGTAGTAGTCGATGACGAGGTGTTGGTATGGGTGGCATCCACTTCATAAATTAAGCACCAACGGAGTAGAAAATTACTGACCAGCACACACTTGTGCGTGAGTGAAAGGTCATTGCCCCGCTTGGGACGAAGACGACCCTGGTCCAGTGGGTTGGTAGGTCGCGTTGAACACCGTGTCAGTCAACCAGCGGTTGAAGCCGGGATTGTCGCTGAACTGTTTGAACAGCTCGGTGTGATCCTGTAGCAAGTCCAGCATCACACGCTTGAGCGCCTTGTCATGTTCCAGCTTGGCGTTTTGCTGGTCTGAGTTAGCCTGAGCATTTTGGTACGCCTTGTCCTGTGCAACACGCGAGGGGATTTCCTCGGCGATGACATGGCGGATCTTGTCGCCATCTTTCCAGTCGATGTTGCCGAACAAATCGTTGAACGCCTTGATGATGTTCGAAAGCTTGTCGACATCGGGTTCGCTCAGGCCACCGCTACCGCCAGGGGGAACCGGCTCGACGCTGGCATCGGCGTCGTCCATGGTCAGCCTGAGTGCGGCCTGAGCTTCCACGCGGTAGCTTTCCATGTCGATGGCTTCCAGCACGCCCTTGGAGAGATCGTCTTCCGTAGGGCTCGGTAGCTTCGGAATAAGGAAGTTGAGGAAGATCGACAGCTTCTCCCAGTCGGCGTAACCGTAAACCAGGATGGCTGCGAGAAAGCCGTAGCTGCGGACGAACGCCTTGGCTCTGCCCTTGAAGGCAACCTGACCGTCTTCGTCGAGCTTGTCCTTGTACTCGCTCACACAGACGTCGAGGATCGGGTCGAGCCTGTCGCGATCTGCTCCCGAGAGGTACAAGGCCACCAGGCTATCCACGTGATCCCAGCTGTATACCTGCCGGTCATCGAGCTCGGCCTTCAGGTCGTGCAGTTTGTTGGCATCGGTTTCGCCAATCTGGATGGTCGCGCGGTAGTAGTCCTGGAACGCCGCCTTCACCGCGTCCTGGTTGTCCGCGAAGTCCAGCACGAAAGTATCGTGCTTTTGTGGGTGGGCGCGGTTGAGCCGGGAAAGGGTTTGCACCGCCAACACGCCCGCCAGTGGCTTGTCGACGTACATCGTGTGCAACAGAGGCTCGTCGAAGCCGGTGGTGAACTTGTTCGCGACGATGAGAAACCGATACGGATCTTGCTGCAGGTTCTCCGGAATGTCCTTGCTGGGGAATCCGTTGAGGTCTGCCTCGGATCGCTTGGCACCGGCAATCTCGAACTTGCCTGAATACGCCACGATGGCCTTGTACGGGCTCTTGAGCTCGGCGAGGTAAGCCGACACGTCCCGGTGGTAATCGACAGCTCGCGCGATCCCGTTGCAGACGATCATCGCGCGCGCTTTGCCGCCAATTTTCTGCTTGCCGACGACCTGCGATAGGAAATGATCGACCATGATCTCGGCCTTGCGGCGAATCGCCTTGTCGTTGGACTCGACGTAGCGCCGGATCTTCTTCAACGCCTTCACCCGGTCGAAGTCGGGATCGCCCTCCACAGCTTTGGCCACGTGATAGAAGCTGTTGAACGTGGTGTAGTGCTCCACCACGTCCAGGATGAAATTCTCCTCGATCGCCTGCTTGGTGGTGTAGGTGAGCTCCTCCGGCGAGCGGAACTGTTTCTTGTCGCCCACCAGCACGCTTTCGCCGAACAACTCCAGCGTTTTGTTCTTGGGCGTTGCCGTAAAGGCGAAGTAGCTCGCGTTGGACAGCATGCGCCGCGACTCGATGCGCCTGGCGATCTCCGCGTTCACCGCTTCCTGGGTGGCGTCCTCCTCGAAGCTTTCCTCGTCGTCCGTGGCATCGTCGTCTTCGTCCGCCGTTTTGCCACCGAGTGCCGCGTGCATCTTGCCGGTGGTCTTGCCGCCCTGGCTGGAGTGCGCCTCGTCGATCAGCAGCGCGAAGTGCTTGCCCGATAGGTCTTCTAGCTCATCGAGAATGAACGGAAATTTCTGCACCGTCGTGACGATGATCTTCTTGCCGCGGCGCAGGTAGTCGCGCAGCTCCTGCGCGTTGTCCGAGTGGCCGAAGATCGACGCCACGTGATCGTAGCCCTTGATGGTTCGGGCGATCTGCGTGTCCAGCGCGCGCCGGTCGGTAATCACGATAATGGAATCGAACTGCGGTGCCAACGGGTCAGCTGCTGTCCGCAGCTCCACCAGCTGATGCGCCAGCCAGGCAATCGTGTTGCTCTTGCCGCTGCCTGCCGAGTGCTGGATCAGGTAGCGCCTGCCCACGCCATCCTCGCGGGTGCGGCGCAGCAGGGCGCGCACCGTGCGCAACTGGTGGAAGCGGGGAAAGATCTGCTTGCGCTTCTTCTTGCGCTTGCCGCCCGGCGCGGGCTCTTCCTCTTCCACCACCTGGGCATAGCTTTCGACGATATTGGCCAGCGATTCGCGGGTCAGCACCTGCTTCCACAGGTAATCGGTCTTGAGGCCGTCACGGTTGGGCGGGTTGCCGGCACCACTGTTCCAGCCCTGGTTGAAGGGCAGGAACCACGAAGCCTTGCCCTTCAGTTCGGTGCAAAAGCTCGCCTCGACATCGTCCACCGCGAAATGCGCGATGCAACGCCCCAGCTGGAGCAGCAACTCCCTGGGTTCGCGAGTGGTTTGGTACTGCACCACTGCATCGGCCATGGTTTGCTTGGTCAGCAAGTTCTTCAGCTCGAACGTGAGCACCGGCAAGCCATTGATGAGGACCACCAGATCGAGCTCGTTGCCGGAATCGTTGCTGTAGCGCACTTGCCGCGTGACGCTGAAAATGTTCTGGCCAAATGCCTCGGCGGCAGCCACGTTGCCTGGTGTCGGCAGCATCTTGTACAGGTCAACATGCACCGGGCCGTGGCTCACACCCTTGCGCAGCACATCCACCACGCCACGCTTGGTGATCTCGCCTTGCAGACGATGCAGGAACTGGGTTCGCTTGATGCCTTCCGAACCCAGCTCCAGCGCTTCCACCGCCTTGGGTTGGGTGGCCTGTAGGAAAACGAGCAACTGCACGACGTCCAGCGCCACGTCGCGGTTGTAGTCGGTGGGTTTGCCCTGCACGTAGCCGTTGTCAGTCGCGGCGAAGTCAGTGCTGGCCAGCTCGTGGCTGTACTCGGACTGGGGTACGCCGGTCAGGCCGCGTACGATGCGCGCCTCGAACCAGCGTTCGCTGGTATCAGTCTTTGCCATCATTCCTCCCCCTTCTTCTTGCGCTTGGCTTTCGGCTTGGTCGTTTCAAGCAGCTTCGCTGCCGACTCCAGCGCGCGGATGTTCTCGACTGCGCCCGTTGATTCCTTCTCTTCACGTCGGTGCACGGCGAACTTCTCGAACTCCGCGTGCGCGATGGCATCAGCTTCCTTGCGCGAGCGTTTGCCAGCACCTGGCAGCACCTTGCGGTCGTTGAAACGCAGGAACTCGTCCAGCTTAGTTTGCCAATCCGCCATGAACACCTGCTTGCGGCGTTCGGCCTGATCCTCGGCGAAATCCAGCCACATGGTGATGATGCGGTTCAGTTCGCGGATTTCGCCTTCCTGCAGGTAGTTCTTGGCGATGGTCACGTCGCTCTTGCGCACATCTTCACCCGCCCACGTGGTCAAGCCTGCGTGCGGCAACGCGTGATTGATGCGACTGGCAACGATCTCCGGTGCCGTCAGGCCGGTGACGGCATAGTGCAGTTTGTTCTGCATGATCTGGAAGAAGCGGGTGGTCTCTGGCAGCGAGGGCTGGTAGTCCGCCGCCAGCGTGAACACCTCGCGCACGCGCAGGTACATGCGCCGTTCGCTGGCGCGAATGTCGCGCACCCGCTCCAACATCTCGGTGAAGTGGTCAGGCACGGTGGAACCCGCGACCGGGGGGTTCTTCAGGCGCTCGTCGTCCAGCGCGAACCCTTTGACGATGTACTCGCGCAGCACCTGGGTGGCCCAGATGCGGAAGTGCGTCGCCAGCACCGAGTTTACGCGGTAGCCCACGGCGATCACGGCATCCAGGTTGTAGAAGCGCGTGGCATAGGTCTTGCCGTCGGCGGCAGTGCTTTCCAAAACGGAAACAACTGCCGATTCGACCAATTCGCCCGTCTCGAATATGTTCTTCAGGTGCTTGCTGATGGCCGGTGGTTGCACGCCGAACAATTCAGCCATCTGCTTCTGGGTCAGCCAGAGCGTGTCCACGGCCAGACGAGCCTGCACGCGTAGACGGCCATCCTTGCCGGGATAGATCACCAGTTCGCCCGGCGTTCCGGGTTCATGCGTCGACATCGGCATCCTCCTCGTCGGTGGGTTCGGCTTCCTCTTCGCCCAGCACGGACATTTCATCATCACCGATGACGTCGTCCGCGCTGGGCTGCCAGCCGCGCACGTCCACCTGCCCGGTGACCACATCGGCAATCAGGCGGTCGCGGTATTCGCGAATAAGCTTGATTTCACCCTGCGCCTGTTCAATGGCCGCGTCCAGCGGGGCGCTTTGGAACTGGATGTGCGCGACGATCGCCTTTTGCTCGGCCAGAGTTGGCGGCATGGCTACGGAGAAGCGCCCAAGCACCGTTTCTGCGATGGCTGGATACGCAATGCCGATCGAGTAGGCCGTTACCCGGTTCACAAAGGCACTGCTTTGAATCACGTAGCCGAGGTATTCCGGTTCCACGTCACTGCCTGGCGTGAGCACCGCGAAGCCGGTAGATGCGATCAAATCGTTTGCATCTTCGTTGACGTACCAGATGGCTTTCAGATACGTCCGCACGGTGGAAATGATGGTGTCGCCACGGCGCAGGACTCGACGCGCACGAGACGGCGCGGCCTCAAAACGGATGCGTTCCAGCTCCTTCGTCAAACGGCCCGTTTTCACCGAGCCGATGTCTACGTAGCGAAACTCGAAATCCGGGTCGGTCTTTTTTTCGCCCAACGTGCTGGCATTGAGGCGTACCCAACGCTTGAGCGGCTTCACCACCCAATGTTCCGGCACCTCGCCCAACCACTCGATGTCGGAAGGCTTGAGGGTCACGGACGTATCGAGGCCACGCGTGACGACCTGGTCGATGATGCGCAGCTTCTGCTCGGTCAGCAGCGCGATGAGGTCGCGCTTGACCTTGATGAGACGGGCGATGTGCGCGTCCCGCGCGCGCAGGTAGGCGACGATCTGGTCTTGCTCGGGGCGCGGGGGCAAAGGAATCTCCAACGCCGCGAAACGATCCGTGTAGAGCCGCAAAAAACCCGACGTGCCCGTGCCCAGCCCCTTCGATTCGGAACGGAACAATCCGCGCATCGGCCACGAGCGGAACAGGTGGCCGAGATACTCGGGGTTGTCATCGCGGAGTAAGCGGAACACTGCATAGTCCGGGCTGACCAAGCCGGGCTGGCGATTGCGGAAGAACATCGCGTTGCCCGCCTGCATCCGGTTCAACACCAGTTCGTCCGGTTGCGCCTTCTTGTAGCCAATGAGATTTTCCGCGGCGATGCGCTTGACCGAAACATCGTTGTGCGGAACCAAGCCTCGATGCATACGCATGGACAGCAGTATTTCCTCACCCGTTTTCGAGCGGTCGTCGATCTCTCGCAAGAAGTTCTTGGCGCGCAGTAGCGACCAATGTTCCGGCACACGCGGAACCCAGCGGGAGCGAACCGATCGATACGTCTCATACGTGGTCGTGCCTGACGGAGGTGCCGCCAGAGGAGCCGATGCCTCGGCCCCGTTGGCATTATCCACACCGAACAGGAAGCCTTGTTCCTGAGTATCGGCTGTCTGCGGCGGCGGTGAACCCGAAGCCACTTCAATCGGACGCCCGAATAGAAGGAACTGCGGAATGTCAGGGGGCGCAAGATCGAGGACTGTGTCGGGCCATTGCTGCTTCACCTGTTCGCGCAGTTCCATCAGCAGTCTGCCCAAGACGTTCATGCCCACAAGGGTGTCGCCGTCGTCGATGACCTTGGTTCCCCAAAAATCATCCTTACGCGACTCTTCGACGATGGGCCGATCGCCAGTTCTCAATAGCAGATCGCTGAAGGTGTTCCAGTTGTTAGCGAGCTTCATGCGCAGACTCCAGCGCATGATGCGAATGCGCACCTGATCCCAATCGGGACGCGAATCCTTGCGGTAGGGCTTGCTCCGCATCTTGGCCGTCATCGGACTGATCTGGCCGATGATCATCTTCTGCACATCGGGAAGGTGTGGGAAACGACAGACCTGATACAGCGCCTCGGAAGTCAGTAACCGCACCCCATTCACCTGGATCGGGTAGCCCCCGGCCATGTTGGAGAGGCCGCCAAACGGTTCGTCCGTCTTGCGAAAGACGACGCTCTCCTTCCGGCTATAGGTGCGTGTCTGATCTTTACTGCTCATCAGAGATTGCCTCCGATCAGACCAGCGAACATCCTTCTCACTGCCGCTTGCGTGTTCGTAGTGCGCGGGAACAGCGGATACCACGGTGCATCTACCCAGAAAGCCAGTGGCGCGTTGTTGGGACAGTTGCGATAGGTGACGATGAGCGAGCCGAAGCCCAGCGTTTCCAGCGTCATGTGGCCCAGAGGGCGCTGCGTGGCACCGAGGTTGGGGCAATTCTGCCGGATGTGGACGCCGGCTTTCAGAAACTCCTGCTCCAGGAGAATCTTGGCTGCGTCGCTCGAAAACAAACCCGCGGCGCCCGGGCTACCAGCAGTTCTGAGCGTTGGTGGATACTGCATGGCTGCGACGTAGGCCAGCACTGCTGGGTCATTCGGGATTGCCGTTGGGCGCAGCACATCCGAGGTTGCGCTGTAGGCTCGTCTGTCCTCCAACTCGATGGCGTGCCACCAAGTGATGTCGATCTTTTTCGCCGAGGCCCTGAGGACTTCTTGAATCTTGCTATTGGCGTAATACTGTCCGCCACTGTGCTGAGCGATGCAGATCACATGCAGCTTAGCTTGCGCGGGTGCTAGGTCACGAACCCATCCTTCCAGATCGCGCCGCACGCGGTTGCCGGTGTAAATGCCGTCATCCAGATAGATGAAGACATCGCCGCCGCGCCCGCAGCCGTCGATGCCGAAGCCAAGTTCATTCGATAGCTGTTCGGAGAACAGGGCAAGCATGTCGGTCTGGCTGTTGCCGCCGCCCTGAATGTCGAGGAAGTTGGCGTTGTGCCAGAACTGGTCAGCGTCGTTGCCGATGAGCTTCTGGGTGCGGATCACGCCACGCATGAATTGGGACACATTCTCCTTTGAGAAGTAGATGTTCTTCAGAACGTGGTCGATCTCTTGAAGGATGGGCAATTGCATGGCAGCGTCGAACTGCTGCACCCAATGCTCGACGTGGTCGGGGATGGGCTGCGGGAGTGAGCCGCCACGGTAGTCCTGAATCGTGTTGGCGATGGACGCCAGAAGGTCGCTGCGTTGGCTCATGCAGGAACACCTCCCACGATCTTGTCCAGCAAGCCTTCGGTCTGCTGCTCCAGCGCGACGATATCGGCGCGAATTTGATCCAGCATCCTCAGCGGCGTCGGTTTGTAGAAATACCGCGCAAACGAAATCTCGTAGCCTATCTGGGTCTTGTCGGCGGCGATCCAGGCGTCTGACGCGTGCGGCAAGACTTCGCGCTGGAAGAACGCCTCGATGCCGCCCGGCTCTTTCAAGGGCACCTGCTCGTTGTCGCGCAGCTCGCTGTCTGCCTCGTACTCGATCATGTAGCGATCCTTGCCCACGGTTTGCAGATACGCGCCGTCGAAACCCGGATCGAAGTGTTCGCCCTTCTTCAGCTTACTGCGCTTGGCTATCACGGGCGGCGCTGTCTCGTCGCGCCAACTAACGGCCTTGAAGATCAGTTTCTTGTCGGCCGCGCCAAGCTTCTCACCACAAGCCTTCATCGCTTCGTCGAAGCGTTCGCGGAAGATGTTGTGGTCGTCGAACACCTCGTCACCCAATGCCTGTCGCGCCTTGTGCGCCAGCTCGACCAGCGATTTGTCCCTTTGCCAAGTCGCGCTATCGAGCAGCTTCTTGCGGCGCTTTTCCGGCACGGCCTTGCGAGCCGGCGTGGCGTCCTCGCCATCGTCTTCGTCGGCGTCTTCGTCGTCGCCCTTAAGCCAGGCCTCGATGGCGGGCTTCAGCTCGGCGAACGCCGTGTAGAGCTTGTCGCCGTGCGTGGCATACAGCTCGGCGCGAATCGCCTCGTCGCCAGTGGCATAGCGCAGGGTTTCGATGGCGCTGCGCTTGAGCTGGGTCTTCCAGCGCAGCGGGCGTTCGACGGTGACCTTCCAGTAGCCGAAGTCTGTGGTGTCGAACCAGCGCGACTCGGCCGTATCGTGCGGCTTGTCGAGATAGAGGTCGAGTACGCGACGAATATCGACAGCCGACAGTTCGCAGTTCTTCTTGCCCAGGTTGCGGCGCAGTGGCTGGAACCACTGGCTGGCGTCGATCAGTTGGACCTTCCCCTTGCGATGCTTGGCCTTCTTGTTCGCAAGCACCCAGATATAGGTGGCGATACCGGTGTTGTAGAAGATGTTGAGCGGCAGGGCGATGATGGCTTCCAGCCAGTCGTTCTCCAGCACCCAGCGGCGGATGTTGCTCTCGCCCTGGCCGGCGTCTCCGGTGAACAGCGCCGAGCCGTTGTGGACGAGGGCAATGCGGCTACCCAGTGGCGTGTTGTGCTTCATCTTCTGCAGCTTGTTCACCAGGAACATGAGCTGGCCGTCGCTGGAACGGGTGATGAGCTTGAGTTCGGGGTTGTCTTCGTGCGTGACGATGAAGCGCGGGTCGTTGAAGCCCTTCTTGCCGCCCATGCGCTCCAGGTCGGTCTTCCAGCTTTTGCCGTAGGGCGGGTTGGAGATCATGAAGTCGAATTCGTGGCTGCCGAACTGGTCGGCGGCCAGCGTGGATTTGTCTGCACCGCCCACGATGTGGTCGGCCTCGCCGCCCTCGCCCTTGAGCAACAGGTCGGCCTTGCAGATGGCATAGGTTTCGGGGTTGATCTCCTGCCCGAACAGGTGGATGGAAACGTCCTTGCCGCGCGCTTCGGCGAGTTCCTTCAATGCGTCCTCCGCCACGGTCAACATGCCACCCGTGCCGCAACTGCCGTCGTAGAGCAGGTAGGTGCCAGATTGGATGCTCTCGGCCACGGGCAGAAACAGCAGTTCCGCCATCAGCTTGACGACGTCGCGGGGGGTGAAGTGCTCGCCCGCTTCTTCGTTGTTCTCCTCGTTGAAGCGGCGGATAAGCTCCTCGAACACGGTGCCCATGCCGTGGTTGTCCAAGCCCGGAAGCTTGGTGCGGCCGTCGGCGTCCTTGACCGGCACGGGTGAGAGGTTGACGTCGGGATTGAGGAAGTCGTCGATCAGGAAACCCAGAATTCCCGCGTCGACCATCGTCTGGATCTGGTCACGGAACCTAAACTTGGTGAGGATTTCCTGCACGTTGGGCGAGAAGCCATCCAGGTAGGCGATGAAATCGTCGCGCAGCCGCTGGCCTTGGCCGCTTGCCTTGAGCCTGGCAAGCGTGAACTCGGAGACGTTGTAGAACGCCTGATCCGCGGCCATGTAGAGCGCGCCATCCTGTTCGGCGACGCGATGCTTGTCGAGAAATTGCTTGCGCTCCAGCACGGCCAGCTTGGTCGATTCCAGCACGGCGTCCAGACGACGCAGCACGGTGAAGGGCAGGATGACGTCGCGGTACTTACCGCGCACGTAAACGTCGCGCAAGCGGTCGTCGGCGATGTTCCAAATGAAATCGGAGATCCACCTGATCTGGCTTTGGTCTTGTTGCTTGTGGGGTGTCATGTTCCGGCTTTGCCTTGTGTTGCACGCGTCGCGCTCGTGCAGCGCGGATTGCGAGTTATGAGAGATAGTCAGTTGGAAGTGGACTGCAGAAAGTCGTGCCAGAGCGCACTGGCGATACCACGCTGGTCTTGCTCTAGCGCTTCGATCTGGTGTTGGATCTCATCTTCGCGTCGCAAGGCATCAATGGCGCGATGTATCCACTCATGCGTCAACAGAGGAACCATGAGCTTGCGCAAGGTTGCAAGCGAGATCAGTGGAACGGTGGCACCTGCCTTGATACCCGATAGCAAATGCTGCCCAATGTCGGAGCGTAACCACAAGCCGAGGCCGCGAGCATCGAATTTGGGATCGCGAGATCGGAGGATCACCGCCGATTGTCCGGCGATCCATCCCCCTGGCCCGGGAGGTGGGACGTTGTCAGGGGCGATGCCGATCTTTCCGGTACTCCCTTTGGTGACAAGAACCAGGTCGTGAGCGCGGAGGAACACCTCATCGCTGTAACCCGACCGGCGTGAAGTGAGTTGTACCGTGACGATCTTTTCCGGATGGCGGATGTATCCCGTAGGAGGGAGGTCAGCAGCCCCCACCTCGTAGACTTCCATGGCGTCGTCGGAATCGACACCCCGATCCTTGTTGGGGATGGGGCTGTACGTGTTCACTGCATCCGCCAGCGCAACCGTCGGCATGGAGTCAAGCGTGGCTTGCGCGTCGCGCTGCTTTTTCGCCATTACGTAGCGGTCGACCTGAAGCACCGCGTCGTTCGCAAGGATCTCGCTGACTGATATCGCCACAGCCATCGTTTCGTCCAACCGATGGCCGTCGAGCACTGCATGGCCACCCGACAGGGACTGGCAGAAGTCGACGATGGCGTCTGTATTTGCGAGCGTAGGCGGACCCTTGCCGGCGGCCGCGGCAAAGTGAGGTTGCGTTGCGTCCACGAGGCTGACTTTCTCGCAGCGGGTTTGTGTGTTGAGCAGGAGCAGTGCAGAAGATACATTCGTGCCTTGGAGAAGCCCTGCAGGCAGCGCGATGACTGCTTCGACCAGACCTTTGCCCAACAGGTATTCGCGCACATCTCGATCTCGTCCCAGCCCGAACAGAAAGCCGTTCGGTACGACGACGGCCGCTCTTCCGTCGGTATGGGCAATGATGTGTTGCACGACGAGACCATTACTGTTCGCTTTCTTGATCGGAAAGCGTCCGTAGAGATCATGGGCCGCCACGTCGTCAGCGAACTGCATGTTCCAAGGAGGAAGCGAGAGCACCGCATCGAACTTGCTCAGGCGTCCGCCTTTGATAGCCGTCGGAGCGCGCAGCGGGTCGCTGAGGACAATGTCCGTGGTGGCACGCCGGAACAGGCTCAGAAGGGCGGAAACCGGCGTGGCATAGGGTGTTTCCACATACACGCTGGACGGACTGTGCAGCAGTGCACCCATGAGTCGCCCGGTGGACTCCCATGGGCAATAGATGGAGGAGGTTTGCTCGTTCGTCGCTAGGTTTGCCATCAGTGCCGCGAGCTCCACTGGTGCAACGATGGGCATCGAGCGGTCATTTTCGAGGGTGTCAGCGATGTCCGCAGGCGAAAAGCGCTCGAAGATTCCGCCCTCGGCAAGGCGCTTTGCTGTCATCAAAGTGGAAACGAGGTAGTCGCTGACTGCATGCGCGCGCCTCGATGCACCATTGAAGGCTTGTCCGACAGGAGCTTCACGCGATTCGAGTTGCTTGAGTGCGTCCAGGATGCCAGCTACCCCGCGCTCAAGGGCGCTGTCGATCGAATCTGCGCTGTCGAGTCGGCCCTTTTGGGAAAGGTAGACCCAGGCGAGCAGCTGAAAGGCCAACAGGCCACATTCATGAGGTTCAAGCGGCGAGTTGCGCAGCCAAGAACTGATCTCAAAAAGCACTCCCTTGGCATTCTCTGTGTGGGTCATGCTTAGTGCTTCCGACCGGTGTAGTTGTAGGTAGTGATCTGCGCTTCCCCATTGGCGACGACGACCAAGCCACCCTTGTCCACGATCTTGCTCAAGGTCCGGGCCGCCGCCAGCAGCTGAGCCGAGTCCTTGCGACTCAAGACGACCCTGTCGCCTTCGGCTTTGCCGTAACCCATGACGAGATCCACCATGTCTCGGCTGATGCCGCGTTGCCCCATGCGCTGCTGGAAGTGTGTCGTCTTGTTCATTCGGGCGTCCTCCGGAATTGCGACCAGTCTACGTCTCTTGCCAGACCAGTGCAATACTTTTAATAAGCATCCTTGCACCGGAATATCGCATAGCGCATGTCCGTAGCCTACGTTAGCCTTTTAACTAGAGCGGCGAATGAATATAACACTATGATTTATCGGTGTTTATAAGCGATGTCTGAACGACTCCGCAGGTTGGGGCGCGATTTAGGGTAAGGACGATGGCGACGAGCTTTTCGTGTCGTCCTCCGAGCCGACACGCTTATCGCTCAGGCGGCGGGATCAAAAAAAGAAAACATATCCGAGTGCAGGGAGGGGGCGAACGCCCCCTCCCTGTATATGCCGCCATCTTGCCTATGCGTCAGACCGATCGTTCCGATCTTGCAAATACCTCACCAGTCCGTACAAGGCAAAGCCGTACACCACCACACCACCCACGATCGCGAACATCGCCTTCTCCTCCGTTGCTATCCGTCATACCCGGCTGCCGCCACGCGCTTCGAGGTGGCCTTTCAGGCCCGAGCCCACAGATTCGCGCTCCTCCGCGCGCTGCTCGCCACCGCCCTCGGAGTAGAGCTCGTCCACCACCGCCGGCAGGTCTTCTTCCAGTCCTCGAGCGCACCGTTGGCGAAGCCCCTGCTTGCCAACTCGTCCAACGCACCCTGAACTATCTGTGCAGGGCACAGCTAAAAACGAAAAGGGGCGCACCAAGCGGTGCGCCCCTCTTCAGTTGTGTCACTTACAGCCATCTAAGACGGTCGCCTCTGGCTTCTAGATGTGCGAAGGCACCCTTACTGACCCACCGTTTTGCAGGTGCTGGCGAAGTCGTTGTCCTGGTCCATGCTGATGGTGTCATCGAGGCCATGGGCTTGACGATCCTTGCGGTAAGCGTCCTCCAGCTTCTTGATGCAGGGAGTCGATGTTGGCCAGTCTTCCGCTCCCACAGGCAACGGATCCGCAGTCGACGCACTGGCCGGTGCATTTTGCTGAGTCGCCTGCGCCCCCTCCTGTCCGATGGATCCGGACTGGGCATTCGCGCCTTGCTGAGCTTGTTGCGTCGCCTGCTGGCTGGGGGCTTGTGTGGATTGTTGCGGCTGTGCTGCTGGCGTGACTTTGCCCATGCCATCCGTGACGTAGCCCGATTCCTTCGCCAGCACCTCCGAGGGAGTCCTTCCTACGAGATTATCGTCGTAGTCGAAACAGTAGTCGCCCATGCAGTACAGCTTGTTTCGAACGAGATCTCTTGGCTGGTAGTTGAGGGGCTCACTCGGATGCTCAGCATTTCCCTGGAACAGTGGAAACTGGAGCTGCACATCCGCTGGGTCGACTGCGTAGAGGTCCGCTGGGTTCGTGATGTCCCCTTTCAATTGAAGATACCCTAGTGAGTCTGTCCCTGCTGCCGTGATATTTACCTTCTTCTGACGGTAAGCAAATGCAGCAGCGTCGCCGGACGACAGTCCCTGATAGAACGGAGCCAGCTTGTTTCCATACGTCGAGTCCGGAATCGGTGAAGAAGGTTCTCGGTACTTCAGCGGAATGCGACGACCAGCAATGATCGAGAACGCCTGATCGTAGTTTTCCACAGTGTTCTTGGCGATCAGGCCTTCGAGCACCTGACCCGCCAAGCCACCACTCATGACTTCATGAGTCGATCCATCCTCATGACGAACCACTAGCGAGACGCCTGTCAGCGATGGCGAACCATCGGCACCGTAGGTCCACTGCCAAATTTCAGCAGCCGAAGTCGCTTTCGGATTGCCGCCTTGAAGGAACGCGGAGTCTTTGACGCCCTTGTACTCGCAGTCGTATTGCACCACCGTCTGGTTGCGTTCGTCCTGAGCCGACGTCCATTTCACCGAATCGCAAATCTTGCGCGTATCCAGTGCGCTGTCGACCGTCATGTTGGTATCAGCAAAGGGCATGGCCTTCACTTCGCTAATCTGTTTGCTGTCACCGCATCCGGCGAGGGCAACCATGGCCGCGCAAGTTACGAATGCGCAGATTGCATGCTTAGTACGTTTCACGTTGAGACTCCCGTCAGTGTGCGGGGCATGCTGCGGCTCTTGGGCCGCAGCATGCCGATTGGGCGGCTTCGGCGCCGAAGAGCTCGGAGCCGTAAGCGGTGCCAGGTGCTAGGCAAGAAACAGATTCAGTTACCCAGTCCGTCGAGGATCCCTTGCTCGTCGGGTGTCAAGGCCTGCGAGGTACTGGGGCTGCCATGCAGCCATACCGGATAGGACGTAGCCAAACTCGACAATGCACCGAACAGCACCACAAGGCCTGCTATCGAGTAGATCAACTGATGGCGCCGGACAGTGTCTGCATTGACTAAGCGCAGCGCCTGCGCTGGATCAGTACCCGGCTCACATTCCGTCACGCTGCTCCATCCCATGCAAAGACCGGCCCTGGTCAGAAACGTACAGCCGCAGAAGCTGCAGAAGATCGCGAAGTACAGCGCCGCGGTAGCGCTTGCACTGGGGTCTTCGGGATGCAAGACCAAAACGCCGATGACCATGACGATGCCGGCAATAGCCGCGGCAATGTACCAGTGCTTGGCCGTCATGCCCCGATATACTGGTTTGGCGACTGCCTGTTGAAAGCCGTTGACGGCTTGCAGTTGATGGCTGCTTCGGCCGTGGTTGTACGCGATGTACAAACACCATGGCAAAACGACAGGGGCGAGCAGCATAAATAGCGAGCTGCCCAACGTGAACGACAACAGCAGCAAGGGCATGACGATAAAACAGCGTGCGACGCCGAGCTTCTGCATGCCGTTCATCCGCGACAGGATCTTAGTTAGGGGCTCCATGCGTAATCTCTCTTTGGGTTGGGGTGGATTGAATTGGGTTGAATCGAGTGCGCAGCGGCACTCGACGAGGGACGGGCCGCAGCCCGACGCGATGTCGTTCCAATTGATCGAGGTGTAGGCCTGATGTCGGTCGAGCACTAGGCGGGCGCACCTTTACATTCGTAGTTCGATGGCCCCCTGTGGCGCGTCATGACGTGCTGCTACTTCGGTAAGTTCTAAGCCGATATATACTTGTACGGTATAGACTACTACGCACGGGGTATATGGGCCATGCTGACGGCGTTCCAGCTACCGATCCTTGAGCTTGTCCCAGTCCATCACTGCCATCTTCGCGAAGCGGCTGAAGGCAGCACGCGCCATGCGTGGCTTGTCACAGCGAGCCTTGGGGGCTGCCGTGACTGGCGATAAAGCCAACGGCAGTGTCCGGATCAACCGCTACGAACAAGAGGTGAACCGTGCCGACATGGATACGGCGGCGGCCCTCGCCCGAGCGCTTGATGTCCCCCTGGCCTACCTCTTCACCGAGGAAGATGACCAAGCCGAACTGCTCTTGGCATTCGCCAAGCTAGGGAAGAGTCAACGAGCCCATGCGCTGGCGCTGGTTCAAGAGTTGACTGCCAAAAAAACCAAATAAGTCCGACAGGGGCGGGAAATCCGCCCCTGTCAGTCAAGCCACCAACTTCAAGGCTTCGTCCCAGGCACGCTGCTTGATCTGAGCCCCTTGGCCGAACCACGCGGCATCACGTCGGTGGTCGTCGCTGCGTGCCCGGCGGTGATGATCGACGTACTCCGTCACGCTGTTGAGCACCCCCCACGCCGTACCCCGACTGGACGCCATCAACGCACCGCGGCCACCGCCTTCGTACAGTGAGCGGACCGTAGCCAGCGCCTGCTCGTTGACCACCACGGTCTTGCCCTCCGGCGCGGCGTAGGTGAGCACCCGACGCAACAGGCCTTCCACCGTATCGGGATCCACCGGCCGCGCCACCAGCTCCTTCATGCGGTCGACGAAGCCGTCCCACGACGCCACGGTGATGCCCAGCTGGCGCTTGACCGCATCGGGATCGAACTGGCTGCGGTGCGGCACCTTGATGGCGCTGCTGGCGTTGCCCAGCGCAATGGACAAGGTGTTGTTGCATACCACACGCACCGACGTGAACTGCGCCGTGGTCGCCAGCGTGCCGTCGCAGGCCGTGGCCAGTAGCAGGTAGCCATCGACGCGGTCACGTCCCTTGAGCGCAGTGCTCTGACCGGTCTTCGCCAGCGCCCAGAACTTGCGGCCCTCACGCAAGACTCCGGCCGTCTCCAACTCGAAACCGTTATAGGCCGTCAGGTCTCGATAGAACTCCAGAATTTCGCCTGGCTGCACCACGTGAAAGCGTTTCGACACCACGGCTAACGGAGCCTTGGTGTCCGATCGGTACAGCACCTTCTGTTCCGGAAAGGCGTTGATGACCCCCAGGTGGCTGCTGCCGGAGATATAGCGGACTTCGGATTGCTCGATCTGCCAGTCCATACCCGCCTGCTGCTTCCACGTGTCAATGGACTGCTGCGGGGCCAATTTGTTACCAAGGCCGTGCCACGGCGTTTCGCCGGCAAAGGCCATCGTTTCAACCAGGTGCATTGTCGTTTCCTCGTTAGTTGGCGGCATAAAAGCACAAGGCCCGGACATGCCGGGCCTTGTGTGCTGTGCTTGGGGTGGAGTGGATCAGGGGGCCTTGGAGCTACTGCAGTGTGTGCATTTGATGATGCCAACCAGAACTGCAGTCGCAACCACTAGGATGCAGTAGACCGTGTCGAGTTTGCTGTTCATGTCGTCGGGTACCCATGACGAACGCTGCGTTTGCGGAGCGTCCAGACGCGAAGCCGAAAGTCACGGACTTCAGATGGGTAATGTGGATCTGAGATTTCGTTGAATCGAAGTAACTTGCGCACCAGCCGTGCAAAGTCGTGATACGTCAGGCTCGAATTCGGCACAAGCGAGAGATAGCCTAAGGAGAGACTAACGTCAGCTCCTGGCAGCGGGTCGGTCTTGCGGTCCCCGTGGAGGTCACACAGGCTGTGACGGGCAGAACCCACCCGAAGCGGACATAGCGCGATAGAGCGAACAGCTACGATCTAGGAGAGCAAGGAATGCAGAAGGCCCATGATCATCTCGTCACAGTGGATGTGGTCAGCGGCTGCGTCCGCGTCTTCCGGATCATGCCTGACGGCGAGCGCGTCCTTTTCACCGAGTACGTTCTTCCAAGTGACGCGAATGTTGGCTGGACTGATCGCGTCACTGAACTGGCACGTGCGTTGGGTGAAGACCTACTCATGGATTCTCCGCTCACACGCAAGCGATTCTCGCTCTAATGCGTAACGGCCGTTATGACCCAAAGCCGACATAAGATCGCATCAGTGTGGCGCACTTGAGGCCTGAGGAGGCTGTACCCATTCTGTCGCCAGCACTAACTGGGAAAGCGGACGCGTACCGGAGGTGCCGCTTTGACAGGACGAAGGGATGGACGATTGCGTTAATTATTGGATGAGGGCTGGTACTGCGATGACCATGTACGACCCACTGGACCCGAGTCAACTTGTGCGCATCGAAGCCGTTCACCGCGGATTCCTCTACCAGCACCTCTACGCGGCCGGTTGCCTGCTGCTCGCCGGCCAGTGCGGAGTGCGCTTCGTCACAGCGGAGTTGGACGAGGATGTCGAGGTCGAGGTCGAGAGCAGAGATCGGCTCTATGTCCAAGTTAAGACGCGCTCGTCGCCACTGACCATGAGCGATATCGCCGGCGCGCTCGACCGGTTCGAGCGGATCCATCTCGAACACCAGGCAGGGCGGCGCACGGGATCGGGGGTATTCGTGATCGTTGCCAACGTGGCGCCGGGCCCCGAGCTCCTAGAACGCGTGGCCACTGAGGGGCTTCCCGCCGGCGCGATCCTGCTCACGCCGGGGGCGACGACCGCGCTGCCTGCCTGCCTGCCCCCAGCCTGGGTTGATATCACCGAGGCGGTCGGCTGGTGTGCCGAACGGGCTGGGGGGCTGCCGATGGCCACGCTCGAGCCGGAAACGCTGGTCTGGAAGCTCGCCGGGCGGGTGCAACTGGCGGCGGCAGGACAGGCGCCCGGCCATACCTTCCAGGTGGACGATCTGCACACGCTCTTCGAGCAGTTGGTGATTCAGTTGCAGCAGTTTCCGCCGCCCCCGGACGTGTACCGCCCGCTTGAGGACGAGCCCGTGCTGGACAGCGATATGCGGGTGCGCATTGTCAGTGGCTTCTCCGGTGCGGGCAAGACGGCTTGGGCGGCGCAGGCGGCGGTGCACCTGGGCAACGAGTGCGCCTACTTCGATGTCGGCGACGTGCCCGGCCCCGCGATCGCCGCGAGCCTGGTGCGCGAGTTGGCTGCGCAGTGGGCGGCGCCCACGGCAGGTGGCCTGCGACAGGTGCTGTTACCGGGCGCCACCGGCATTGAGGCACTGCGGGCACTGGATCGGTTCCTCGGCACGCATGGGGCGCGGGCGATGGTCGTGCTGGATAATGCACATCGGGTGCCCATTGGCGATCTGCGAATACTGATCGAGGCCACTCGGCATCTGCGCTTCGTGCTGCTGGCGCAGCCGTCGCCGTCAATCGTCGAGCTGGAAGCGGGCGCCGGGCTTCGCCAGGAGATGCTGCGCGGGTGGGATCTCGACCAAGCCGCGGCCGAAGCGCATGCGCAGGGGGTGCGGGCCTCTGCCGCTACCTTGGGGCGGCTGCTGGCCCTGACCGGCGGGCTGCCGCTGTATGTATGCACGGCGGTGCAGTTGAGTGCCACTCAGTACAGCGGTGATGCTGCGGCCATGTGCGCGTCAGTCGAGTCCCATATGAACCTGGTCGAGACCGCGCAGGAGCTGATCCTCAACCGCTCGTTCGATGCATTGTCGGCATCAGCGCAGGATTGCGTTGCCGTGCTGAGCCTAAGTGATGTACCGCTGAGCCATGCCGAAGCCGCCAGGCTGGTCGCCGCCGCGTTCGGTCTGGACGCAGCAGCTCTGGCGGCGGCGGTCCGGCAACTGCGGCCTTTCGGCGTCGTGCGTGTCTATGGCGAACAGCGGCTCCAGATCCACGACGCGTTCCGCGTGCTCGGTCTACGCCGGTTCGCCGGTCTGACGCCGCAGCAGGTGGAGGCGTGCCATCGGGCGCTAAAGGAACTGATCCTTGAGTCGTTCGAGCAGCAACGCGACGCATCCAGGTTCCCGTTGCTCATCCGCACGCTGGTGCAGCTGGGCGAACTGAAGACCCTAGTCGATGTCGCCACCGAGGAGTGGTTCCACGAACTCGGCGTGGATGCCGGCATCTGGGCTGCACTGGAGGCTGCCGCCGCCGATGGCGCGATCGACGCGGAGCAACGGTTCTACGCGC